>Ga0068857_100001607_pt1 | contig 18126 bp, 23 predicted proteins | sample KBSCornC72_FD_66591 | JGI IMG/M metagenome (GOLD analysis project Ga0068857, IMG submission 66591) | Corn rhizosphere microbial communities from Kellogg Biological Station, Michigan, USA - KBS Corn C7-2 | ecosystem: Host-associated > Plants > Roots > Rhizosphere > Soil ...
AGCGCATCGAGCTGATGTCCAGTCTAACCGAATCGTCCAGATGAAGCGGATAAAACGGCAACCGTCTCGACGTTGACGCGCAGCGCGTCAGAACATGGGCAGGCCGAGAGTCGTTAAAGGAAACATGTACGCTGGTTTTGTTGTGTCACACACCAAAGATGATCTGTTAAGAATACGGTTCGAGTTGAACATGGCGCGAATCTCGACTCTAACCAACATGGTTGTTGGCAGTAGGGATGGATTGAAGTCGTTTTTTGCCACAGAGGGAGCGCTTGGGGAAGTCCAGCGGGCGACCGTCGTATTCCTACATGCCACTTTTGAGGTAGCGCTTAGGAGCTATCTCCCCAAGAGCCGTAAATCACTACGGTTTTCTGGGGAAACCGATCTGGATAAAGCGCTCAAGTTTAGTGGAATCGATCCGACTCCATTTAAACCGCTTTACGCTTCCCTTGTTCAGATGGCCAAAAGACGGATTCGGATTGTGCACTACGCTGATCTTGAAACATCCACAGGCGTTGAGCTGAAGACTTGGAATATAGCCGATGAGTGGCAGTTGGTCTTCTGGCTGTTGGGGGTTGCCACCTTTTACTACAGAATGCGTATAGCCAAGAATGTGGCAAGCGAGGATGAGCGCAACAGACACGACCGGAACATTAAGGCCATGGAGAAGTACCGGGAATACGGATACCAGCTTCTGGCGTTACCTTTTGCATACCGCGATTTACTTCATCCCAAGCGATCAGACTCTGCGGGCCCAACCACGCACGAAAAACATCTGGAGTAAAGCTTCGATGACTGGCGATATTTTGGATATCTTCCAGGAGCCCCACCCAGATCAGGTTCTGAACCTCGCACCTTATGTTCGCGCGCCGCCTGGAGATCAGTGCGGCTTTTACGGCTAGTCTGCGCTTGTTTCCTCGAAAAACCATACGTGATCCTTGGTTCGGTCTCGACCGCAAGGGGTCACCCCCAAGCGGAATGCACCTGACAGAAGTTATAGTACGCGAAATGCAGCGTTAAGGTGGCGATTGTTGGTAGTGAGCTACTTTGATACTTGCGATCCCCATAGCTCGTTTAGGTCACGACCACAGAACGGGCAGAAGCCAATTTGGATTCCAGAGCCAACTTCCTTGGAAGATCGACATGAAAGCATGAAATAGCGAGGTGGATCATAGTGTGGAGGTTCTTTGACATGTCGCCAGATGTGGAATCCATTCATGCTGCGATCATTGTCGAGCAGCTTCCCAAACTCGGCACAGCACGGCTCCATATAGCTAAATACTATCGCCATGCGCTATATTCTGACCCGCTTCATCCAACTGCGCTGGATCACCCCTTCACTAAATGTCCCACCCCCTGTATATACCTACTGTTCTCTATCCCACTAGGAGGGAGTTCTAGTGAAGCAGCGACAACGGAGGTCGCCAATCTAGAAAGGATAAGCGCTCAGACTTGCACCGAAAATCCGACTGAGATATGTTTAGAATCGTCATGTTCAGACTGCTGGCGCTCGCCATTGCAGTGCTATTGGCGGGATGTGTCAAGCCCAACCACCCGCCCGCCCCCCCAACTTGGATCATCGAATCGGAGGATGCCGGGATCATTAATGTCCGGCAGGGCGAAACAGCATACACTGCGGTTTGCGAGCATTTCGTTGTGCTGCCCACACACACCGTCAGGGAAGGCCCATCTGCTTGCGACATTTCCGCCACCGTTGCAGGCAAGAGCATTCCAATTGAAAACCGAGAACAGGACTCAAACGGCCATGTGGTTGTGACGAAGGTGACTGTCGTGCAAGAAGCGCCTCAGTTTTACAGGCTCGTGCTGCGCCGATACCCAGAGGAAGATCCTTCCGGCGGTGTGTATGAGAGCTTTCAGGTTATCCCGATTCACCCCAAGCCGATTCACCCAAAGCCCGGCCCCTTCATCCGCCCCATCTATACAACGGAATTAGGATGAGATTTTCTGACCATTCACTAAATGTCCCCCCTCCCCCATAGTGCACACACTTAATTTCTATCTCGCTAGGGAGGGATATCTAGTGAAACCAGCAGAGCCGCTGGAGGCTACTGCTGCTCACTGGGGGGAGGGAGTTCTAGTGAAATGACTTCGGCCTGCCTGGGACGGTGTTGCTTGCTAGGGAAGGAATGTTAGGATTGTAACCCACGGTGGCGAAAATCCAAGACGGAATTTGGATGATCGATACGGAAGGGATAACTGTCTACGCCAATCAGCGAATGGCAGATATCCTTGGCGTGTCTATAGAAGAACTGATGGGCCAGCCATCGTTTGGATACGTGTTCCCAGAGGATGTGGCGGCGGCCCAGCGCTTATTCGAGGCAAAGACGCGCGGCGATGCCAATCCATTTCACTTCAAACTGCGGAAGAAGGATGGTTCAGCGGTTTGGGTCGATGTACAGGGAACCCCAATGTATAATGCGGCGGGCACGTTCAACGGCATAGTCGGGACCTTCAGTATTTCAAACTGACCACTACCCCCAGATTTGACCTAACGCTGCTTCGGACTAACCAAGTGTTGCGAGGTGACGTGAAGCGAGAGGGAGACCCGACTACGGGTAGTGCCTGAATAGTGCGTTGAGCCGATTCCGGGAACCTTGTCAGACATTCCGGTATCTTACTAGCTTATGCTGGGCGCGGCTTCGATCTGGGTAGTGCTGGCCTTTGTTTCACTTCCCTTGAATGCTGCGTCAGTTATCACGGTTGTCCTGCCCAGCCCTGATCCACAACCGCTCACGGATTGCGACTACGGCCCAATTCTTGTAAAAGTTGGAATAGATCGCACCATTATCGTCAACGGCAAGATCGTAAAGGAAAGGGATCTCCAGCGGCACTTAGGCCAGATCCTCCAAACAAGAGTTGCGCGGCTAATCTATTTCGAGGCAGACTCCCGCCTTCAATTCAAGTCTGTAATATCCGTACTGGAACGATGCAATTCCGTACCAAACCTCACAATCGCTCTTGTCACTCGATCAGTTGCAAGATCTCAATGTTGGGTCCTTCCGGTTCGTAACAAACCCTGATTGGATCAAGAGTTCCTCCAAGTCCCAAACGTGATCGGTCAGCTTGGATTCCATCGCGGGCGTCACTCGCAGGCTCTTGTGAATCTTGCAGAAGTTGTCATAGGCGAAGTAGCAAGCCGGTGCTTCGCACCGTTGCAGTGTTGCAGTGGAAGGCGGGAGAGAGGATAAACCACTCCCTCTACCCAGCTATTTCAAAGAGCAGACCAACAATCTGCCAGGGGAAACAGTAATGAACAGGTTTGAGCCGTTTCTTGCCCCATCACCTGTTCGTGTTTCGGAATCCGATTCAACCCTCAATGGACTGGCTTCCTGCGTCCAAGTCTTTCCTCCGTCGGTTGTCTTTACAATTTCGCCTTTAACGCCCCAAGACCACGCAGCATCCTTGGTTGCGAACCGCACCCAGCCGATAAAGGTCTCTGCCCTCCCAGCCAACGGGACCACGGAGGCCTTTCGGTTCTGAATATGAAGCAGGCTTCCCCAGGCTCCGGCGATCCAGGCTTCAGACGGTCCAACGAGATCAAGATCATTAAGAAGCGATCCACGATCAAAATATTGAAGCTCCCAATGGGCAGTTGGATACAACGGATTCAAAGCCACGATCAAAGCCACCTTTGACGCAGGCAAGCACTGGATCACACAATACTCCGGTGGCGAGATTACAGGGCAGTTCAACTTAGTGCGTTTTTGGGATCGTCTGCATGGCTACGTTGTCGGGTCTAACGCCGTGATGAATACCTCCGACGGAGGGGAGCATGCCTTCGGTTTCATTCTAATCGAGCACGAAACTTGGCACCCGATCCCTCTCCCCAATCTGACTGCAACAGTGCAACACCTCCCCAGGCCGGGCGTCATGGCGCACTTTGGTTTTTTGTTTTTTTCAAATTTTTTCAGCGTGAGCGCGATCCAGCTAGCGCCCGCCGCACACAAGGCAGGAGTCTCACTTCGGTTTGGGGTACCCCCGGTCAGTTGGTCAGGAGTTTTTGGATGAGGGACCGAGGAAACACACCTATGATGAGGGAGCCTTGAGATCAGACGAATGTCGTTGATTGCCTGCTTCGCGACTATTTTTCTTGATCTTTAGGAGGTAAGTGCCCTACTATCAGTTGCAGGTACAGAGGCATTCATCTGTGCGTGTGAAGCAGGCGCTCTAACCAACTGAGCTACGCGCCCGGGGATGGCGGCAAGATTCCATTGTAATCCACGTGTGCGATCTACGCGATCCACGTTGTGCGGGCAAGACCAACAGCAGTGCATCCTATAATAGGTCGATGTCGGAATCGACGCGGAACGCCAAGTCCGCCGCCAAGCCCGAGGATGCCACGCCCACCTTTGAAGAAGGCCTACAACTGCTGGAACATATCGTCAAAGAAATGGAGACCGGCGAGCTTCCGTTGGAGCGCGCCATTGCGCTGTTCGAAGAGGGCATGAAACTGAGCGATGCCTGCCGCAAGCAGCTGGAAGAAGCCGAAACGCGCGTGGAAATCCTGACCCGTCGTGCGGGTGAAATGCAGCCGCAGCCGTTCAAGACTACGGATAAAGAACGATAAAGATGACGCTGCCCGATTACCTCGCCCATCAGCAAGAGCGGGTGGACGCGGCACTGAGCCACTGGGTGCCAGCTGAATCGCAGGACCCTTCGATCATTCATCGGGCCATGCGCTACAGTTTGTTCGCCGGCGGGAAACGTATCCGTCCATTGCTGGCGATGGCTGCCGCCGAAGCGGTTTCCGGTAGTCCTGCCGGGATCGAGAATGCTGCTTGCGCGCTGGAGCTGATCCATACCTATTCCCTGATCCACGACGACCTCCCTGCCCTGGATAATGACGATCTCCGCCGCGGCCGCCCCACTTGCCACAAGGTATTCGGCGACGCCATGGCCATCCTGGCGGGCGACGCTCTCCTGACGCTAGCCTTCGAAGTACTTGCCAAATTGCCCGACGTCCAGCCGGATCGTCGCATTCTGCTGGTCTCCGAGCTCGCCACTGCATCGGGTACCGTGGGCGGCATGATCGGCGGACAGGTAAACGATCTTGAGGGAGAGGGCCAGGCGCCTACGCCGGAGCTGCTCGATAGGATTCATCGCGCCAAGACCGGGGCTCTGTTGCGCGCCAGCGTCCGCATGGGCGCAATTTATGCCGGCGCCGGAGATCTTCAACTGACCGCTATCACCTGTTTCGGCGAGCATATCGGACTCGCGTTTCAGATCGTGGATGATGTGCTGGATGTGGAACAATCCTCCGAGGCTCTGGGGAAAACCGCCGGCAAGGACGCGCAACAGAAAAAAATAACGTTCCCCGCGGTCTATGGACTGGAGCAATCGCGCGAAATGGCCGAGCAGGAGCGTCTGGCAGCGCACCAGGCTTTGGAGCCGTTGGGCGAGAGTGCCGATCGTCTGAAGCAACTAGCCGACCTGGTTGTTCAACGCACCGCATGAAAGCTCAAGTTACTAAGACACGTGTCGACCAGTTGCTGGTAGATCGCGGCCTTGCGGACTCTCGGGAAAAAGCCCGCGCGCTGATCATCGCAGGCGACGTTCTCATCGACGGACAGAAGAGCGACAAGCCCGGCCGTTCGGTTCCAAGCGATTGCCAGGTGCAGGTGACCGCTCGCTTGTCCTATGTGAGCCGGGGCGGCCTCAAGCTGACTGCCGCGCTGGATCACTTCAGCATCGACGTGAACGAGCGCGTCTGCATCGACGTGGGCAGTTCGACCGGCGGATTTACCGATTGCCTGCTGCAACGTGGCGCTGCGCTGGTCTGGTCGATCGATGTCGGTCACGGCCAGTTGGATTGGAAGCTCCGCAACGATCCGCGCGTGATCGTCCGGGAAGGCATGAACGCGCGCTATCTCACAGCGGAAGATATTCCGGTGAAGTTCGACCTGGCCGTATGCGACGCAAGCTTTATTTCCTCGACCTTGCTGATTCCCGCCATCGTGCCGCTGTTAACGAAACGTGGTGAAATGGTCATCCTGGTGAAGCCGCAATTCGAGGCCGGCAAAGGCGAAGTCGGCAAAGGAGGCATCGTGCGCGATCCGGTCCAGCATCGTCAGGCCTGCGATCGCGTACAGGCATGTATCGAAGCGCTGGGGTTTCGCGCGTCCATTATCGAGAGTCCTATAAAGGGAGCCGAAGGCAATCGCGAGTTTCTTCTCTATGCCCAACCCAGAAATTAGCGCTGTCGGGCTGATGGCCAAGCCGCGCAGCGAGCGCGCCGCCACGCTGGTGCCGGAGCTGATCGCCTGGCTGGACAAGCGCGGCATTGCCGTTCGACTGGACGAAGAATGCGCCATGTACGCCGGCCGTGCGGATGGGCTTTCCCGCGCCGACGTCGCAGCGCAAACTGAATTGCTGGTGGTGCTGGGGGGAGATGGAACGCTGCTCTCCGCCGCGCGCGCGTCGTTGGAACGCGATGGACGCGACCTCCCGCTTTTCGCCGTGAACCTGGGCGGCTTAGGTTTTCTGACGTCGATCAAGATCGAAGAAATCTATCCGCAACTGGAGCGCGCCCTTGCGGGCGACTATCGCATTGAACGCCGCCGGATGTTGCACGCCGAGCAGTGGCGTGGCGATCGTCGTATCGCGTCGCACGAAGCCTTGAACGACGTCGTATTCACCAAGGCGGAGATCGCCCGCATGATCGATCTGGAAGTTCACGTGGATCATCATTTCGTCTGCGTGTACAAAGCCGACGGCTTGATCGTCTCAACGCCCACGGGTTCCACGGCGTACTCTCTTTCGGCTGGCGGCCCGATCATGTTCCCCTCAGTCGCGGCCACTGCCATCACTCCGATTTGCCCGCATACGTTGACGAATCGTCCCGTCATCGTACCGGATGAAAGCGAGATTCAAGTTACGGTTTTGTATAGTTCGCCGACCTACATGACTATCGATGGACAAGTCGGCGAGATCCTTGAGGCGGGAGACAGGATCGTGTGCCGCCGTTCCGAGCACTGCATCAGTCTGGTCCAACCACCTGACGTGCTCTTCTTTGATGTGCTGCGCGAGAAGCTCAAGTGGGGCGAGCGGTGAAGAAGCCGTCGCTGAGTGTCTGGATCCTAATCGCCTTAGTGGCAGGGATCGCCTTCGGCGCTGTATTTCCCGGACCTGCGAAAGAATTCGGCCTACTGGGGACCATTTTTCTCAGGCTCATTAAGTCCATCATCGCGCCGCTGCTGTTTGCGACTCTGGTGGTCGGAATCGCAGGCACAGGCAGCATTAAGACCATGGGCAGGATCGGCGGCAAGGCCATCCTGTACTTCGAGATTGTCACCACGCTGGCGCTGTTCATCGGATTGGGTGCGGCTAACTTAGTCCATCCGGGCACTGGTGTCGCGTTGCAGGTCGGCGCGAACCCGGGCGTCGCAACAGCCGGCGCAACGTTACAGACTACCGCCGAGCATACGTTTCCTACCAGCATCATTGATGCGATGGCGCGCGGTGAAGTTCTTCAGATCGTGGTGTTTTCATTTATATTCGGCGCGGCGTGTGCGGCGATTCCAGGCAAATCGCGCGCGGTAGTCGATTTCTGCGAATCGCTTTCCGATGTGATGTTCCGCTACACCAACTACGTGATGCTGTTTGCCCCCCTGGGTGTTTTCGGAGCCATGGCGGCCACCATCGGCGATAAAGGCTTGGGAGTGTTGCTGAATCTGGGCAAGCTGGTGCTGACTCTTTATGCGACCCAGATCTTCTTCGTTGTGGTGGTTTTCGGCACGGTCGCCGCGATCGCCCGGATCCCCGTGCGCCGCTTTATCCGCTGGGTGCGCGAGCCGTTCCTGATCGCCTATTCGACGGCATCCAGCGAAGCGGCTCTTCCGCTGGCGCTCGAAAACATGCAGGCCTTCGGAGTGCCGAAACACATCGCCGCATTCGTGTTGCCTACCGGCTATAGCTTTAATCTGGATGGCTCGACGCTGTATCTCTCGCTGGCATCGATGTTCGTGGCGCAGGCGGCGGGGATCCATCTCTCGTTCGGTACGCAGCTCACCATGATGCTGACGCTGATGCTGACCAGCAAGGGAGTCGCCGCAGTGCCGCGCGCATCGTTAGTGATCCTGGCGGGCACGCTGGCCACATTCAATTTGCCGGTCGAGGGCGTGGCTTTATTACTGGGCGTGGACGCGCTGATGGATATGGCGCGCACATCGGTCAATCTGCTGGGCAACTGCCTGGCGACCGCAGTCGTGGCTCGGTGGGAGGGAGTTAAGTTCCCCACCACCGATCCGGAATCCGTGACAGCCGCTACTGGAGTTTGAAGTTGATCTCGATGGTGACGGCGACGTCTACCGGCTGCCCATCTTTCATCCCCGGCTTGAAGAGCCACTGACCGACGCTCGCCACTGCGTTTGCATCCAGCCCAGCATCCAGAGAGCGGACCACCTGGATGTCTTCCGCGCGGCCTTGCGCCGTCACGATGGCTTCGATCACAACACCGCCTTGAATCTTGGCCTGCTTGGCCTCCGGCGTGTAACTGGGAGGCGACTTGTAAACCACGGACGGCGACGAAACTCCGTCTACTCCCGCGTGATGCACGCTTCGGTTTTGGAACGCGCTGAGCGGCACTAACAGTGCACCCGCCGCGAGCAGGATCAGAGCCCTGGCGCGCACGCTGGCGCCGGTCCGCATGCGGCCGGCATCGAGAATCGCGGCAACCCGCTCGGCCAGCGCCGGATGTCTGACCATGGCCACTGCGGCCATCGGCGATCGACGCTGGTACTGGCGCGCCACAGCCATCAGCCGATCGGCGTAATCGGGCGCTTGAATCCCACCGGCCAGCGTCACATCGTCGGCGGCATGCTCGGCTTCGTTTCGCAATTGGCGCGTCGCCAGCCACATCAGCGGCTGGAACCAAAAGATCGCCGTCATCAACTGCGCGAACGCCTGCCACATCCAGTCGCGACGTTCGATATGGGCGCGCTCATGACGGATCACTACATCACGCTCTTCGGCAGACCACGCATACACATAAGTCGGTAACAGGATCACGGGACGAATCACGCCCCACGTCATGGGCGTCTGGATCGCATCGGTCACGCGGATATCCTTTTCTTTACTCGCGTGTGCCGAACGAGTCAACCCGGCGAGCCGGATGATGCCTGCGCAGAATCGGATCAGCATGAAAGCCAGGCCTGCCGCCCAGATGACGGGCAGGATTGACAGAGATCGCGACACACCTGAAGCAACTTTCGCCGTCCCCAGAGTGGCTGCGGTCGTTATGCGCACAGGCACCGGCATGGGCCACGGGATCAACAGCAGCGCCGTCGCGATCAACGCCGCGAGCCAGATGCGATGTCGCAAATCGGCCGAGCTCCGGCGCAGTAATGACGTAGCAATCCAGGCCGCGCCAAGTACGATGATTCCCTTTAGTGCGGCAGTAATGATTAGATTCGTCATGATTGTTTCTCCTGGCGGGCGCGCTCGATCAGCGCTTGTAGTTGGTCTAGCTCCTGTTCGGATAGCTTGGCGGCGGATCCATCCACCAGCGCGGCGGCGGCCTCCGCGGCGGATCCGTCGAAAAAGGTCGTGAGCATGTGCTTGAGCGCGACAGTCCGCGCCTTTTGCCGGGACACTTTCGGCAGAAATACATAGCGGGGACCGTCGGACTCATGCCGGATGTGTCCTTTGTCTTCTAGAATCCGCAGCAGCGCGCGCGTGGCGGAATTACTCGGAGGATCGGGCAGCGCCGACTGGATCTCGGCCGCGGTGGCGCGGCCCCGGCTATAGAGGATATCCAGAATCTGGCGTTCGCGGCGGCTCATTCCCGTCATGCTAAATATTTAGCATGCGCGGCCGGAACCTGTCAAGTTAAATTTTTAGCAGTAGGACAGGCGATCTTGTCGCCTGTCATCCTATGCGGCTGCGCTAAGTTTCTTGCTCCATGGAACAGCGCCCTTCAGCGCTGCATTTACAGCGTTGATGTTCTTCACGCCCTCAGTCGAGAGCCAGTCCTCCAGCGCTTTCACGCCTTTGGTGGCGTAGATCGGCATGCCGTCTTTCCACGTCGCCCGGCCGCACAGGACGCCCGAATAATCCGTGCCCGACTCGGCCGCCATGTGGAGACTTTCCACAAATTGGTCGTTACTGACGCCCGCGCTCAAGTAGATGAACGGCTTCGTCGCGACCTCGGCACCCTCGCGATAATACGCCAGAGCTTCAGCCCTCGTGTACGCCTTCTGGCCTTTGTAAACCGCGCTACCCTCGACGAACTCCGCGTTCACCGGCACCTCTACCTTTAAGACGTCCACGTTGTACTGCGGCTTGGTGAATTCCTTCATGCTGCCGATGACCACCTGCGGTTTGATCTTGGCGAACTCCAGGCCTTTCTCATTTCCGCCCTTAGGATCGTAGCCGACAAACTCCAGGAAGAACGGAATCTGGTAGAACTCGCATTCCGCGCCGATGCGCTCAACGAATGCGTGCTTAATATCGTTGACCTTGGGATCATCGAAGGGCGAGTAGTAAATCAAGATCTTCACCGAATCCGCGCCCCAATCGACGATGCGCTTCACCGAGACGTGCGGCAACAAGTCCGGCAGCCGGCCCGGCTGCGAATTGTCATATCCGGTTTCTTCGTAAGCCAGCAGCAGGCCGGCGTTGGATGCGCGCGCCTTGGCGGCTTCCAGACCGAACTCTGGATCGAGCAGGATTGCCGTGGCATGCGGCGTCAGAATCCTGGACACCGCGACTTTGAACTCAGACATCATCTCCGGCGTGACCGCTTTTGCGTCGACGCCTTTCGCGCTTGCAATCGACTTTTGCAGGCTCCCGCGCTGGTCCATCGCGGCCGCGGCGATGATCCCTTCCTTGTTCGAAAGCGCTTTCATGTGCTTTAACTTGCCGGCTGAAAGAGACATGATACTTATCTTACCCTCACCCTTCGAAAATAGGTCTTGGCCCGTCCAACGTCGCGCATGATCTGAGCCTTGAGAGCTTCGGGACTTTCGAACTTGCGCTCCTCGCGAACCCGACGCCAAAACTCCAGGCGAATTCGATCCGGCGTAGCGCCTTCCAACGGATCGAGTAAAAACGTCTCGATGGATAACGCATCGTCATTGCCGAATGTCGGCCGATATCCGATGTTCGTGATCGAATTCCAATTGCGATCGGTGTCCAGGTCGTGGGTGCGCGTAATGTAGACGCCTCGGGCCGGAATCACTTGAGCGTCCGTCTGCAGATTCAGCGTCGGCACGGTCTGCTTCGATCCGATGCCATGACCCTTGACGATCTCCCCCGCAATCGCATGGGGACGCTGCAACAGGCGCGCGGCGGTGCTCACGTCGCCGGCCAGGACCAGCTTACGGACCTCGCCCGATGACACTCGCCTGCCCCGCCATGTCACGGTTGGGAGCAGCCGCACCTCGAACCCCAGTCGCGATCCGAGTTCTTTGAGCGTCTCCGTATCCCCAGCCTGCTTGCATCCGAACCGGAAGTTCTCACCGACCACCACGATGCGCACGCCTAATCCGTCGCGAAGAAACTTTGTAGCGAACTCTTCCGGCGTGAGCCGCGCGAGGTCTGCGGTAAACGGCTGGATCAGGACTTGCTCGATGCCTTCTTCCTCAATCAGCGCGCTCCGCTCTTCGGGCGATGTCAGTAATCGCGGCGCGCGCTCCGGCGCCACCACGCAGGAGGGGTGCGGGTCGAACATCAGGACAGCCGGACGCACTCCTGCGGCTCGGGCAGCCTCGACCGTGGTTTGCAGCAGCCTGCGATGCGCGAGATGAACGCCGTCGAAGTTTCCGATGGTCAGTGCGCACGGCTTGAATCCCGCGGCTTCAGCCAAATTCCGCGCGATCATGCGGATGCTTCCACGTCGATCTCCAGGCCGTCATAGGCCAGCCGGACGTGTGGCGGAAGCGTCGCCTCGGTTCGCGCATGATGCAGATCGTGGCACATGTGGGTGAAAAACGCCCGATTCGGCTGGATCTCTTCCACCAGTTCCACGGCACGTTCGAGCGTAGTGTGCGTCGGATGCGGCCGATGACGCAGTGCATCCAGAAACAAAACGTCCAGACCTTGCAACAGCGCCATCGAAGCCGGTGGAATCTCGCTGTGATCCGTCAAGTAAGCAGCCGCGCCGAAGCGGAATCCATACACGGTGCCTTTTCCATGCAACAGCCGAATTGGAATGAACTCCACTCCGAAAAGCTCAAAGGGAGTTTCGTCCATGCGGCGAAGATCCAGCTTGGGGACCATGGATTCGATCTTTTCATCGAAGGCGTAGCAGAACACGCGTTGCAGCGCGGCCAGTGTGTCCTCAGTCCCGTAAACCGGAATAGATTCGCGCTGCCGGAAATTGAACGGGCGCACATCATCCAGGCCGAGAATATGATCGGCGTGCGCATGCGTGTAGAGAATCGCATCCAGACGGCCGATCCCGGCACGCAGCACCTGCTGGCGAAAATCGGGCGTCGTGTCCACAACCACGTTGCGGCCTTCATACTGCAACAGAATCGACGGCCGCAGACGCTTGTCGCGCGGATCAGTAGACAAACAAACTTCGCAGGTGCAGCCGATGGTCGGGACGCCCGAACTAGTCCCCGAGCCCAGCACGGTGATGTGAATATCGGGAGTACGTGGGGTCATTCCGTGGGAGCTTTAGGGACGGCCTCACTCGCCTGCACGAAGCGAAAACGCAACTCGGTCAGCGAGTTCTCGATCAGCCTCTGCTCATCCAAACTGAGGTTGCCGCGAGTCTTCTCCGCCAGCATGCCGAGCATATCGATGGCATGGCGAGCCGCCTGCAAATCCGGCTCATCGTCCATTCCCTCCCCCATTTTCAGCAGGCCCATTCGCATTTCAGCCTGCATCTTAAGAGAAAAGACCAGGAATTCGAACGTCGGGGGCGGCAAAGGGATCGCAGATTCAGACATGAGTTTCTATCTATAGTGTAAACAGTGCCGGGATCTGACGACGAGCGGCTGGAAATCCTTTCCGAGGCTTTGGCACAAGTAGTGCGCCGCCAACGCGAGCTCGAACAGCGCATTCGCGCGCTGGAATCGCCTGGCGTTCCAGAGCCGGTTATCACTCCTCCACCGTTGCCTCGCATAGAGCCTGCTCCATCAATCGATCCGCTTCCCCTGCCGCCCCGCGATCCCCTTCCGAGCCGCGACAGTGATGGAGCGGTACCTGACACAACCATCGAAACTACCTTCGGTCTCAACTGGATCAATCGCATCGCAGTCCTGACGCTGCTACTGGGTACGGCATTCCTCTTTAAATACGGTGTCGATAACGACTGGTTTGGACCCGGCGCCCGCGTCGCGTTCGGTGTCGCTGCTGGAACTGTGGCGCTCGTGGCCGGCGATCGTCTCTGGCGTCGAGGCCAGACGATATTTGCGCAAGGAATCATCGGCCTGGGAGTGGCTCTGTTGTATCTTTCCGTCTACGCCGCCGCCATGCTGTACCAATTGGTGCCGGGCAGCCTCGCGTTCCTGGCGATGTGCGGGGTCACCGCTGGAGCAACCGGACTGGCCTTGTTGTACGACTCCCAAGCGATCGCCGCACTGGCGATGATCGGCGGCTACATCACACCGCCCGCGCTTTCGACCGGCGAGGATCGCCCCTGGATTCTGCTGGGCTACATCTTCCTGCTGAACCTCGGCGCGCTGGCTTTGGCGCGAAAGCGGCACTGGAACGCGATCGAGCCCATCGCCGCAGGCGCGACCATATTGCTCTATGCCGGTTGGTTTGGCCAGTGGTTCAGCGACGCCAACCGAACCCCCGCGACGGTCTTTGCGATTGCCTACTACGCGCAATTCAGCATCGCCACGATGTCCGAGCTGTGGGCGATCTTCCAGCTCAGCGCCCCCATTGCGCTCGGTCTTATCTGGCGGGAGCACGCACAATTCGCGTGGTGGAATCTCCTGTTCGTGGCCGGCGGACTCGCCACGGCGAAATGGCGGGCATGGATCGCCGCTCCCATCTGGACCCTAGCCTGTTACTGGATCCCTTTCGGGATCTGGTTCAGTCCGGAGGCTTCGTTTGCCGCGATCTCCATCGTCTTTGCGGTCTTCTTCGCGTGGGCGTTCTGGCGAGCCTCGGTACATCCCGCCGGGCTTGCGCTGGTGGCCGCAAATGCCGCAGTCTATTACGCCACGTCCTACCGTTTGCTGGACGCCTCACATCACCAATACATGGGGATTCTGGCAGCAGCACTTGGCGGAGCGCATCTACTCCTCGCCCGCCGAGTGGACTCCAAGACGGAAGCGCAGACCTTCACCATCGGCGTTGCTCTCGCATTCGTAACCCTGGCCGTGCCGATCCAGTTCACCGGATTCCGCATCACCATCGCGTGGGCTTTGGAAGGAGCCGTTCTGGCATGGTTATCCGCTCGATCTAGAAGCAACTGGCTCCGTGTCTGCTGCTGGGCAGTTCTCACGCTAGTGATTTTCCGTCTCTTCGCCCTGGACATTTCCACCTATTCTCGAAGCTCTGAGTACGCGACGCTGCTGAATACCCGCTTCCTAACGTTTGCCGTCTCCACCGCTTCTTTTTGGCTAGCCGCTCGATTCCTGGCACAGTCGGTAGAAGCTGCCGTAGCCTACATCGCCGGCCACGCAGTTTTCCTTTTTGGACTCAGCCTCGAAATCGGCGGCTGGGTGAGCCGGAACGTTGTACCCGAGAATCAAAGCGGAGTCCAGATCATCGCCATCTCCGTCATGATGACGATCTATGCAGTAATTCTCGTGGTGATCGGGGTGCGAACCGGCGCCTCGATCCACCGCTTATTGGGACTCGCATTGGTCGCGCTGGTGATTGCCAAACTGTACCTGTTGGACGTATGGGTGCTTGGTCGCCTGTTCCGCATCACGGCGTTTTTGGCCTTGGGCGTGTTGTTGCTGGCGCTATCGTATCTGTACTCGCGATTCCGTCCGGCCTTGGCTCGGCTTCTGAAGTCCGACGCCACGCGCGTACACTAGAGTTTGTATGCGTTATTTCACGCTGGCGGAAGCCCAGCAGGCGCTACCCGAGGTGGAACGTCATCTGCGGGAGGCGCTATTCCACAAATCCCAATCCCAGGAAGCGCAGGGCCAACTGGAGAAGACCGCGCAGCGCGTGCGGGATTCGGGCGGCGCCCGGGTCAATCCCAGCGATATGCTGGCCCTGAGGGCGCGAAGAGACACCAGCATTTCTGCCCTTAAGCAGGCCCTGGACGACATTGACGAGGCGGGCGCGCTGGTAAAGGACCTGGATATCGGCCTGCTGGACTTCATGACCCGATACCAGGACCGCGATGTGTGTCTTTGCTGGAAGCTGGGAGAGGATCGAATCGGCTTCTGGCATGGCGAGGATGAGGGCTTTCGAGGCCGAAAACCGATCGATCAGGAGTTCCTCCAGCACCATCGAGGAGAAGCACCGCATTGACACCCTTGCGCTCAGGCCGATAGACTGAGACTCAGGGGATGCTGCTCGCACGCGAGTTCGTCGATTACGTTTCACGCCAGGTTATCAAGAAACTGACTCCACAGTGGATTGAGATCACTGACAACCAGGTTGCTGCCGATTTCATCGCCGTCGTGGTGGAAGAGGATCTGAGCATAGAGGACCGCCTCAACGATGAGGTGCGGGACATGCTCAGCCAATACAGCGACTACATGCGACGCGAGGGCGTCAGCTATCAGGAGATGTTCCGGCGCATCAAGAACACCCTGATTACCCAGCGAAAGGTGATCCGGGCCTCCGGCCGCGATACTGGCGATTCCATGAAGCTCTCGCGGGATAAGATCAACGACATTTCCCACAAAGTGGTCGCTGCTCTTCGCAAGAGCCGCGATTTCCGGCTAAAGCGTGATCCCAATGACGTTCGCCTGGAACTGGTCAAAGTAATGACCGACATCCTGCAAACCGAGGAAAAAGTCGATAAGGCAGCCCGCACCAAGATTCGGACCCAGAAGCGAGATATCGCGGAAGGTACCGAAGAGTGGGAACTGCTCCACAAGCGCTACTATGCCGAAGAGCTGAAAAAGCTCGGCATCGACATGTCGCGCTAGGGTTTCCGCTGACGGTTTGCACCCCAATCCTAACGGCTATGAACTGACGGAGCCCGCAGCCGAAGCAGCGATTCAAAAGCACTCGGTTGTTAGACCGGTGCGCTAAACCCGTTCCCTGATTCCGGCCGGTTGCTCTTCAGAGTTCGTCATGCCGCCCATGGAGATAACCAGAGCACGCTGACCCTCCGCCAGTCGCTGCAACAACACCTGCTGGTTATTGTTGAAGCGGACCGCGTCCCGGTGCCGGCCGGCATCCATGCTGGTCTGGATGAAGATCACATCCTCCTCCATGCAGAGGCCCAGCCCGGATTGCAGCCTCGCCGGAATATCCTTCAACACCAGTTGCGCGCCGGGTGGAATGCACACAGCGCATGGCACTTGGCGCGGACTGAACCAGGATCGCCACCCGCGTAATTCCGGGCGCTGCTGTAATTCGGCCGGCGATGTGAATCCAAGGGTTCCTGTCGGGAAGCGATAGAGGGTCAGCTCTTCACCTTCTACCGCGAGCCTGTTTCTAACTTCCGCAAGAGAGTAGTCGCACATAGGAGTCTCCGTCCATAAAGACCCCGCGGGCGGCCGAATCGTTTCGGAGAACCTAACTGCTTTGCAGAATTTTTTCCAGCTCGTCCGCGCCCGCTTTGGCGACGATTCCATCCTGGGCTGAGGTCGCGCCGCTGATGCCGATGGCGCCTACGATTTTTCCATATGCCATCAGAGGAAGTCCGCCTTCCACCGGTACCGCGTTGGGCAGTGTCATGACGACGGCGCGGCCGCCGGCCACCGAGTCTTCCATGGCTTTGGTAGGACGCTTAAATAGCAGAGCGCAGCGGGCTTTTGCGATGGAGACGTCCAGGCTCGCCAGCTGCGAATCGTCCATGCGCTCCAGGTACATGAGGTTGCCCCCATCGTCTACGATGGCGATGAACAGGTTCCAGTTGTTCTTGATCGCCGCTTCTTGGGCAGCGGCGGCAATCCGTTTGGCAACGGCCAGGGTGAGCGCTTTCTTATCGGCGAGCATGAGCGTGTTCGCTCAGTTTAGCAGGGACCTCGATTCATGTGATGTCAAAGTCCATCGACCAGGTGTGCTCACGTTTGGGACCGAGCAACTCCTGTGAATAGTGGAGCGTCTTGCCATCGTCCGAGACTCGGACCCTCTCAATCAAGGTTATCTGGTGCCCCTTGTGAATCCGGCGCGTTTCGAAAATCATAGTCCCGTTCTCCATACGGGTAGAGGAGAATTGTCCTTCCTGCCAGCCACCCACGACACCCCTCTGGCCCTTCCGATCGAGCATCCGCCGGCGTATCTCGGCGAAACCGGTCAGTCCTAGCATCCCGCGGCTGGGCGTAGTTCGGGCGTGCTCCAGAATAGCGTGTGCCTGCCGCAAAGCGTCGTCGGGAAGGGATTCAATCAAGGAACGCAACACCTCCCGCTCGGCGGCAGCCTCCTCTGGAGTGAGCGGATTAGGCGGAGTGAGCGGCTTGGGATCCGCCGCCACACCAGACTTTGCAATCTCTTGCCGTACGCCCTCGATCGTCACTCCCAGGCTCTCGAGGAGGCGGGACGCCGAGGTTGGCTCCCTCAGGAAGCCTAGAAGCAGATGTTCAGTACCGATATGTAAATGCCCCATCCGTTCAGCTTCTTCGGCTCCGTACGCCAGAATCCGCTTGACCTGATGCGACAGCGGCATGTCAGTGCTGGTCGAGATTTTCGGGCGAACGGGTGTCGCATTCTGGATCTGGATGCGAATCGTTTCTCCCGTGATATCAGGCAGGAAGCGCCGCATCAGACTCGGATCTTTGGCGAAACAGGCCCAGAAGAAAGTGCTCCGGCTCTATTTGTTCCGAGCCGAATTGACTGGTTTCATAGCGGGCGAAAAAGATGACTCGGCGGGCGTGTTCGGTGTAACGCTCGAACATACAGACGATGAACCTGGCTATATGATAGATCCATGAAACTTGCGGCGTTTCTCAGCATTGCTGGCCTAGCCTTGGGTCAGAAACCGGCTATCGACTGGAAAGCGCAAGAGGCCGAGATCCTGCGCCACTATAGCGCCCTGGTCCAGATCGACTCGAGCAACCCGCCGGGGAACGA
>Ga0068857_100001608_pt1 | contig 18122 bp, 12 predicted proteins | sample KBSCornC72_FD_66591 | JGI IMG/M metagenome (GOLD analysis project Ga0068857, IMG submission 66591) | Corn rhizosphere microbial communities from Kellogg Biological Station, Michigan, USA - KBS Corn C7-2 | ecosystem: Host-associated > Plants > Roots > Rhizosphere > Soil ...
GGGGAACCTGGTGCGGATGCTTGCGCCGTCCGACCCGCGCCCGCGCCTTCTCCAGGTAGAGATAGATCACCGGCGTGATGTAAAGGGTCAGAAGTTGCGAAACGATCAGGCCGCCGACAACCGCAAGCCCCAGCGGACGCCTCGCCTCGCCGCCCGCGCCCAGGCCGAGCGCAATCGGTAGCGTGCCCATCAGTGCGGCCATGGTGGTCATCATAATCGGGCGAAAGCGTAACAGGCATCCCTGATAAATGGCTTCAAACGGAGTTTTACCCTGACGCTCCGCTTCGAGAGCAAAATCGATCATCATGATTGCGTTTTTCTTCACGATACCAACCAACATGATCAAGCCGACGAAGGCATAAATGTTAAGATCGAGGCGGAAGAGTATCAACGTGAGCAATGCGCCAAGTCCTGCCGATGGCAGGCCGGAAAGAATTGTAATCGGGTGAATGAAGCTTTCGTAAAGGATGCCCAGGATGATGTAAATGACGATGATCGACATGATCAGGAGGATTCCCATGCCTTTGACAGACGATTGGAAGACCTGTGCCGAGCCCTGGAAATTCGCCGTCAATGTTGCCGGCAAGTGCATTTCCGAGAGCGTGTTCCTGACCGCATCGACAGCGGTTCCGAGAGAGACCCCAGGCGCGAGATTGAACGAGATGGTTACGGAAGGCAATTGACCGAAATGATTTACGGTGAGCGGGCCGACGCCGCGCGTGATTTTCGCCACTTCGCGCAAGGCAACGAGTTGGCCACTTGAGGAGCGGATATAAAGCTCCGCCAAAGCGGCCGGGTCGCGCTGATACTCGGGCATAAGTTCCATTATTACCCAGTACTGATTCACAGGGGCGTAAATCGTCGAAACCTGGCGCTGGCCATAGGCGTCGTAGAGCGCATTTTCAATTTGATCAGCTGTAACACCCAATGCGTGGGCGCGGTCGCGGTCAATATTCACGACGACTTGCGGGCTGGTGATAAGAAGGTCTGTGGTCACGTCCTGGAAACCTTCCAAAGTAGCCATTCGATCTTTGATGATTGGCGCCCAATGATAAAGCTCCTGAAGGTCTGGCCCTTGCAGAGTAAATTGGTAGAGACTTTTGGTTAGATGTCCGCCGATTCGAATCAGCGGTGGATTTTGCAGGAATGCGGTGATGCCAGGAACCGCGTCAAATTTCTTTCGAAGTTGCTGAATCACTTCATCGACATGAGCTCGTTCGGAGCGCGGCCTGAGATGCATGAAAATGCGGCCCTGGTTGCCGCTGACGGTCGAGCCGCCCGCGCCGATCGAGGACATGTAGGCCACCACATTTGTGTCTTCGTTCACGATGCGCATCAACGCGAGTTGATGCTCTTTCATGGCGTCGAACGAAATGTCCTGGCCAGCCTCAGTAATCGCGAAGATCTGACCGGTGTCCTGGCTCGGGAAAAATCCCTTGGGCACCACGCCAAAAAGATAGCCCGTTACAATCAAGACAACGAACGAGAGAAGCAAAGTCGCAGCGGGATGTGCCAAAACGAATTTCAAACTTCGATCATAAATAGCCAGCATTCCGTCAAAAAATCGTTGCGATGCCGCATATATCCGTCCGTGCTTTTCGTGCGCGGGGGGTTTCACAAATCGGCTGCACAACATCGGCGTCAGCGTCAGCGACACAAAGCCGGAGACCAGGATTGATACCATGATCGTGACGGCAAATTCGTGCAACAGCCTTCCCAGGATGCCACTCATGAAGAGCACCGGGATGAACACGGCTGCCAGTGAAAGCGTCATCGAAATGATCGTGAACCCGATCTCGCGCGAGCCCTTCAGCGCCGCCGCAAATGGCGCTTCGCCTGCCTCCATGTGGCGCACGATGTTCTCCAGCATGACGATGGCATCATCGACCACAAAGCCAACGGAGAGCGTCAGCGCCATCAGAGAAAGATTGTCCAGGCTATAGCCCAAGAGATTCATGGCCGCGAATGTGCCAACGATGGACAAGGGCAATGCGAGGCTGGGAATGACGGTGGCTGAAAGATTGCGCAGGAACAGGAAGATCACCATCACGACGAGGCAGATTGTCAGCAGCAACGTGAATTGCACGTCGTGGACTGACTCGCGAATCGATTGGGAGCGGTCATAAAGAATATCGAGCGAGACGCCGGCAGGAATCTGTGAGCGAAAAGCAGGGAGCAATGCCGTAATCTTATCGACGACTTCGACCGTGTTCACGCCTGGTTGGCGTTGGATTGCAAGCACGATTCCGCGCGTGTTGTTGAACCAGCTTGCGATCTTATCATTTTGAACGCTATCGATCACCCGGCCAATCTCGTCCAACCGCACCGGCCGCCCCTGCCGGTAGGCGACAATCAACGGCCGATAGTCCGAGGCTTTCATCAATTGACCGTTGGCCTGGACAATGAATGCCTGGTTCTTGCCGTAAAGGGTGCCGGTGGGGAGATTGACGTTGCCTTTGCCGATCGCATTCTCGACTTCGTCAATGCCAATTCCACGACTGGCCAGCGCGTTCGGGTCGAGTTGGACGTGGACGGCGTAGGTTTGCGCGCCAAAGACGAAAACTTGGGCGACGCCATCGACCATGGAGATGCTCTGGGCCAGAAGAGTTTCGCCATAATCGTCCACGGTGGAGAGGGGCAGCGTGTCCGAGGTCAGCGCCATGTAAAGGATCGCTTGGTCCGCAGGATTGACTTTATTATAAGTCGGCGGCGTGGGCATTCCGGCTGGCAATTGCTTGGCGGCTTTGCCGATCGCCGCCTGCACATCTTGCGCTGCCGCATCAATATTTCGGCTGAGAGTAAATTGGATAGTGATCTGGCAAACTCCCAGCGCGCTGACGGATGACATCGAATCGATTCCGGCGATGGTGGTGAATTGCCGTTCCAGAGGCGTTGCCACGGCTGAAGCCATTGTTTCAGGGCTGGCACCCGGAAGATTTGCCTGCACGAGAATGGTGGGGTAATCCACGTTCGGCAAATCGCTCACAGGCAGATAGCGATAACTGATGAGTCCGAAGAGCAAGATGCCGGACATGACCAGGGTGGTCATGACCGGGCGGCGGATGAATAGCTCGGGAACGCTCACGGTGTCTTCGGAACTTCCGCCTGCGCGGATTGCGCGGCGCTGGCAGCGTGGTTTGTCACAGGAGAGCCTTCTTTCAACCTTAATTGTCCGTCTGTCACGACGGTTTCGCCGGCTTGCACACCAGATTCGAGTACGGTCATTCCGCTGCGGCTCAGTCCAACAGCGACAGATCGTTTGGCGACAGTTGAGTCCGCCTTCACGACGAACACAAAGTCACCGGTCTGGCTTGATTGAATCGCCTGGTCGGGAACAACGGTCGCGTGATTGAGCGTGCGAAGGATTAGTTTGGTCTGCAGAAACTGTCCCGGCCAGAGCACATCGTTCGTGTTTGCAAAAACCGCCTTGAGTTTGATTCGTCCGGTTGTTGTATCCACCGCATTGTCGATGAACGCTAATTCTCCTCGCGGGCGGGCGTTGCCTTCCCCCGGCACTTCACCCTCAACGATTAAAGGACCTTCCTTGATTCGCTGGCGAATGGCTGGCAATTCCTGTTCGGGCACGGAAAACGTAATGTAGATCGGATGCACCTGGTTAATTGTGACCAATGAATCATCTGGCGCTTTCACGATGTTTCCTTCTTTGACCATGAGGTTTCCAGTTCGTCCGTCGATCGGGGAACGGATGCTTGTAAATTCAACCTGCAATCGCGCTCTGGAAACGGCCGCGTCGTCTGCCATGATCGTGGCCTCGAGCGCATGAAAAGTCGCCTCGGCCTTGTCGTAGTCATCACGGGAAGCAATGGAACTATCGAACAGCTTTTTCACGCGCTCGAATTCCAATTTCACGCTCACCAGTTGCGCCTGGTCCCGCTTGAGATCAGCTTCTGCCTGTTTCAACGCACCTTCAGAGGGACGGGGATCAATCGTGAAAAGAAGATCGCCCGCTTTGACTTCCTGCCCTTCGCGAAAATGGATTTTGGTGATTTGACCTGTGATTTGAGAACGAATCGTTACCGTTGCGAATGCTTCGACATTTCCCACGTTGCGCAATTCAACCGGAACATCCCTGGCCTCAGCATTAGCGACGACCACAGGAACCGGTGGCGAAATGGTTTTCTTCTGAGTAACAGTACCCGATGCTTTTTCAGAACAGCCGCAAACCACAACGGTTACGGCGAGCGAGCTGCAAAGCAAAAAGCAATTAATGCGTGCGTACGCTGATAATAAACGTGGTCTCATTCGGTCTTCGCGCGCCCATTTGCGCTTGAGGTGTTTGCCAATTCTTCGGAAATCTTTCCCTGAAAAGCTTTTGCGAACCTTTTCAAGAAGTCGCGCTGTTCCTTTACAAAACTTTCATCTGACGGGGTCTTGCCGGTAATGAAGCTGGTTAATTGAGGGAAGGCGACCGGAAACCACGTCAACGCAAGCATCGCCAACAAGAGTTGTGACGCTTCAAATTCGTTCGACACATAACCCAAAGACTGGCGGCGCATAATCCGTTTCACGGCTTCATCCGCTGAGTTCCGCCGCCGCTCTTCGTCAATTAAGGGGCCTTCACCGGATTGCAAAGCTTCCCATTCGAGCAACCGCACCCATTCTTTGTCTTTGCGCGCCAAATCAAACCAGTACGGGAGACTCTCTGACGGCAAATCCGGGGTTGCCAATCCCCAAGCCTGCCGCTCGGCCATCTTTCGCCGCAACACCTCCCGGAACAGAGCTTCTTTATCCCCGAAATAATGGTAAAGCATCCGTTTGTTAATCGAGGCACGCCGCGCAATCGCATCTACGCGCGCTCCGGCAAAGCCCTTGGCTGCGAACTCGTTGAATGCAGCCACCAAAATACGCTCACGACTCCGTTCCGGATTTCGTGTCGCCGCGGGTTGGCCGGCCAACCGGGTTGAAGATGGCTTTGCCACAATGTCAGCGATAATAAAAGGAGCCAAGTAACTGTCAAGTTACTTGGTGTCTGGTTGGGAAATATTTTTTGGTCTCCGTAGGTTACCGTGAGTTACCGTAGGTTACCGGTAACGTTAAAGTTAATTGAAATTCAAGAGTTAAGACCCAGTGGATTGGACGGATCGGGCTAATCAAACGTTGGCTAATAATTCTTACGGTCGCATTCTTCATGAGCGGATTATTGCGCAGAAGGAGTCTGGCCGATAAGGGCAAAGTTTGGGGACATTTCGTGCCGGAAAGGGCTTGTGAAATTTTTCACAAGATCAGCGCGCATGGAGGTAAGTCCAAGGGTTTTTCCTAATGGACAACCTTAGTCCTTCGTCTTAGCCTGCGCCCGATTGGTTCGTTGGGTCAGACGGTTGGGTAACCGTTGTGGACCGAGGCGAACTGAGAAAAACATCGGTTCATGGACAGTTATTTAACATCAAAAACTATGAAACTCATCAAACTCCTGGGCATCACTGCTTGTTCACTAGCCCTTCTGGCCGGCCCCGCTTTTGGCGCTGACGACAAAGACGCCAAAGAAAAGGACAAGAAGCTTCCGACGTGTTGCGAAAAGGCCAAAGCCGAAGGCAAGGAATGCACGCATCGCTGCTGTGTTGCGGCCAAGAAAGAAGGCAAGGTCTGCGAATCGTGCTCGAAGAAAGACGCTGAAAAGAAGAAGGACGCGCCCAAGAAGAACTAATTCAACGGCCAGTAGTTTTTCAAATGGCCGATTGGGAAACCAATCGGCCATGCTGTTTTTGGGTCAAAACGGGGGGATATAGGAGTTCTATACTGATTGCTAAAAGAAATTTCCGAATATGCGAAACGCTGCTCGCAGCGCGAGCAGCGCTGCCTGGAAATTACTTTTGGCAAATGCGTTAAACCGTTGAAACGGGAACATTCTTAGGAGCTTTGACTATCCAGTCCAGTTCGGCTACGCCCCGCATCGCGCGAGCGCGATGAAGACTGCAGAAAGACTGAGGGACTTGCGACGAAGCCTCAGGCAATGAGCTCTTTCACGACGTTGCCGTAAACATCCGTCAGCCTAAAATCCCGTCCTGCATGCCGGAACGTCAGCTTCGTATGATCAAAGCCAAGAAGCTGCAGCAAAGTTGCATGGAGATCGTGGATGTGAACCGGATTTTCGACCGCCTTGAATCCAAATTCGTCAGTTGCACCATGGACATATCCGCCGCGCACGCCTCCACCGGCAAGCCACATCGTGAAGCCATGATGATTATGGTCGCGCCCGTTGATCTTGCCTGCGTTGGCGCCCGGCGTCGGTAATTCGACAGTTGGAGTGCGCCCAAATTCTCCGCCCCAGATAACCAAGGTATCTTGCAGCATTCCGCGTTGTTTGAGGTCCGCGAGCAAGGCACCGATCGGCTGGTCGCATTCCTTCGCGAGCTTGCGATGATTCTCTTCCAAATCGTCGTGATTGTCCCACGGCTGTCCGGCTCCATGCCATATCTGGACAAAACGAACACCGCGTTCGAGCAAACGCCGGGCAATCAGCAGTTGCCGCGCTTGCGTACCTGAGCCGTACATGTCGCGGACACTTTGCGGCTCTTTTTCGATGTCAAATGCGTCCGTTGCGTCAATCTGCATTCGATAGGCCAACTCGAAGGACTGAATTCGCGCTTCCAATTGAGCATCCTGGGCGCGACGCTTCGCGTGCTGCTCATTGAGTTGATGCAGCAAATCGAGTTGCTGCCGTTGCTCGTCGAGTGATTCAAACTTGTTTTTGATGTGCTCGATGAGCTTTTCGATTTCCTTATGTTCCGTATTGATGTACGTGCCCTGATAAATGCCGGGCAGAAAGGCGCTCTGCCAGTTTTGTGATTCCTGAATCGGGTAGCCGCCCGGGCACATGGTAATGAAGCCCGGCAGGTTCTGATTCATCGTGCCCAGTCCATAAGTTACCCATGAACCCATGCTCGGGCGCGGCAATCTTGCCTCGCCGCAATTCATTAACAGCAGCGACGGCTCGTGATTCGGGATGTCCGCATGCATCGAGCGAATCACTGCGATGTCATCGATATGTTCAGCGACGTGTGGAAATAATTCGCTCACTTCAATTCCGCTCTGGCCATATTTCTGGAACTTGAACGGTGACTGAAAAGCCGCGCCGGTTCGCCGCTCTGTCTTCAGATTTTCCACGGGCAACGGTTTGCCATGTAATCGCGCAAGCTCCGGTTTCGGATCAAACGTATCCACGTGCGACGGCCCGCCATTGGCGAAGATGTGAATGACCCGTTTGGCCCTGGCGGGAAATTGTGGTGAACGCGGCGCAAGAGGTGAATCGCCAACGGCACCGTTTGTGGCCAATGCCGCATTCAGCATTTCCGGGGCGAACAGATTGGCGAGGCTTACCATTCCAAAACCCAGTCCGCACTTGCAGAGAAAATCACGCCGCGTCAGAAAGCGGTCCTCCAACCTTGGTTTATGATGCGGCTCGCTCATTACAACAATCGCGGCAAATCTATCACGTCTGGGTTTTGGACGCGACTTGCAATTGACGAATTCAATGCGACCACTAACTAATAGCACTTGCCGGTCATTTGTGGTGAACATAGATTCTGGCATGAGTCGCGCAACGCGTGCGAGGGGTCGTATTCGAGCATGTCTGTTCTCAATTCTGATGTCTTTTACCTACGAACGTGTGTTTGCGGCCACTGGAGCCGATGTGGAAAAGCTCGCTTCGGCGAATTCCTCATTTGGTTTCAGCCTGATGAAACAAGTGGCAGGGGAACGGTCGAACGGCAATGCCTTCGTCTCTCCTTACAGCGTTTCGGCGGCGTTGCAGATGGTCTGGCAGGGTACAGCGGGTGAGACGAAGAAGGAAATGGATGAGGCTTTGGCGCTCGACGGTTTCAAGGCAGACGCGGCTGCAACTGCATACAAAGCCCTCGACAAGTCCATTAAAGCTTCCGGAACCAATGTTGTGCTCAGCATCGCCAATTCGATTTGGTACGCGCCAAACATTGAACTGAAACCGCAATACATCTCCATCAACCAGAATTCTTATGGCGCGAAGTTGAGCGCGCTCGATTTTACGGATCCACGAGCCGCAGGAGTCGTCAATTCGTGGGTGAGCGAGCAAACTCGCGGGAAGATCGAGAAAATTGTCGAGCCACCTCTTTCGGCAATGACAGGCGCCTTCCTGGCCAACGCGATTTATTTTAAAGGTACGTGGCAGCACAAATTTGATACCGCCGCGACGAAGGACGAGCCTTTTCATTTGCGAAACGGCAGCCAAAAGCAGGTCGGGATGATGCGTCAAACTCGGAAATTCCGGTATCAGGAAGGCAGGGGATTTCAGGCAGTTCGGCTGCCCTATTCAGGCGAGCGCCTGGGCATGTTTGTTCTACTTCCGGCGACCAATTCTAACCCCGAAACGGTTTTGGCCGGACTGACGGCTGATGTTTGGAATGGCCAAATACTGCCCAAGTTTGCAGAGCGGGAAGGGACGGTTGGATTGCCGCGATTTAAGCTGCATTTCAAAGCGGATCTGATTCAGGCGCTCAAAGCAATGGGTATACGCCAGGCGTTCGCTCCCGCAGCCAATTTTTCCGGAATATCGGATACCCCGTTGTTTGTAAGTGGTGTCGAGCACGCGAGCTTTGTTGAGGTCAACGAGGAGGGAACCGAAGCCGCCGCTGCGACGGGTATTACGATGCGCATGACGTCGATTCGTCCGACTGTCGAGCCTTTTCAGATGATTGTGGATCGGCCGTTTCTTTTCGTCATCGAAGACAGTACGAGCCACTCAATCCTATTTATTGGAGTGGTGAACGAGCCTGGTTCTCAATAATCGCGAATTTCGTCCTCTCCATGAATCGCCGGAGAGGATGCCGCGCCTACAGAGCTTGGAAATGCCGAGGGGACCGCGACACCTACAACGAAGGCGCTCCTACGGAGCTTCTGAAGTTGGTTCCCAGTGCGAATGCACGCTTTTGTCAGCCTCAGGTTTTATCACCTTCCTGGCCGTGTGAACGTGTCCTTGAATGAGGTCGGCAATCTCAGTAAAGAGAGCGCGTGAATGGCAGTCGCAAATTTCGGATTGGGGTTTTAGGGTCTGGCAAAGGCTCGAATTTTGTGGCCATTGCAGACGCCTGCGCGGCAGGTCGTGTCCCGGCGGAAATTGCGATTGTGCTCAGCGATGTGCAAAATTCCGGAATTCTGGCGCATGCAAGAGAACGGAACATTTCCGCCCAGTTCATCGAGCCCGGGAAGTTTCGCACAAAGCTGGACGACAGCGCCGAGCGAGCGTTTATTGACGAATTGCTACGAGCGAAAGTCGATTTAATAGCTCTCGCAGGTTTTATGCGGGTGTTGAAGGGCGAATTTCTGCGCACATTCGAAGGCCGAATCATCAACATACACCCTTCGTTGCTGCCATCGTTTCCCGGATTGGAGGCGTGGAAACAAGCGTTGGATTACGGCGTGAAGGTAACCGGGTGCAGCGTGCATTTTGTCGATGCTGGCGTGGATTCCGGACCGATTATTGCACAGCAAACGGTGCCAGTGCTTGATAATGATACGGCCGAAACTCTCCATCATCGTATTCAGATTGCTGAACACGAATTGTATCCGAAATGCGTTGCTGCAATTGCGCGCGGAGAGATTTCAATTCAGGGACGGCGAGTTCTGTGGAAGGCAGAGCCGATCACCTAAGTAGCTGCGGCAGTCCTATCCCGCTTTGATCTCCGCCTCGTCACCTGGGTGGCTACAACTTCATCCGCCGAATTGTTTCTTCTCGCGCTGTAGTTTTTCGCGGAACTCGCTTTCGGCCCGGCTAATAAAATTGCGATAGGCTGACGGGTCGATGAACGGATTGGGTTTCTCGCCTCGTTCGAGTCGTTCGGCTTTTTCGGCAAGACCAAAAAATCCAGCGTGAGGTGCGAGAAAGACGTCGCAGGGCAGCGTTTTCAATTTTTTATATGTGCTGAGATAATCATCGGCAATGTTCGGATATTCTTTGTTATTCACGAGTGAGACACCATCCAGGACGGTTGTGCTTCCAAAGAAGAGCACGTGGCGACCTCTTTCGCCTTCCCTCGCATCCATGGTCCACGTCGTGCAACCTTTCGTGTGTCCCGGAGTCAGATGGCAAATCAATGTGGTTCCGCCCAAACTGACCTTGTCTCCGTCGCGAAGTAATTGATCCGCGCGCGCCGGCGCATAAGCGACGGTGTTCGTCGAGTAAGGTGTAAAATCTGTCGTGCCGCCGGTGGCAAGCATGGCGGCGTCGGCTTCACTCATCATAATCTTCGCGCCGGTCAATTTCTTCATGAGCGCATGGCCGCCGACGTGATCGAGATGTGCATGGCTGCTGAGCAGAATCTTAATGTCCTCCATTCGAAAGCCGAGTTTGGTGACGTTCTCTTTGATTCGAGGCACCGTCGATTCAAAACCGGTATCAATTAAAATGTGTCCATTCGGTGTAGTGATGAGAAACGAACTTACACCTGCAGGCCCGACGTAATAAACATTACCGATAATTCGAAACGGTTTGAATGGCTCATTCCAAGCTCGCCAAGATTCGGGGATTTTGTCGCCAGAGGAAATCGATTTAGTATGAGTATCGCCGGGAACAGCCTTTTCTTGTGCTGAGACGCTGGAATGAATGGAAAGAAGGGTTAACAACGCAAAAGAAACCAAACGGTGCTTTCGAAGCATGGCGAAGCTTAGATCGATGAATGCGAATAGCCAATGCCAGTGTTGACTAACGCCGCAAGTATTTCACGACCGCTTCGGTGCGGGAATGGACATGCATCTTGTCGTAAATGTTCTTCAGGTGGGAGCGAACCGTTTCGAAACTGATTGAAAGCGCGTCAGCAATTTCCTTGTAGCGATAGCCTTTCACCAACAAGTCCAGAATTTCCTGTTCGCGTTTCGAGAGATTTTCTTCCTGTGGCGATGCGGACTGCAGCCTTTGGAAATATTCGACTACCGTGCGCGCAATTTTTCCGGACATGGGCGATGCTCCGCTATGAACTTCCTCGATTGCCTGGAGAAGTTCCGCCGGGGAGGTGCGCTTCACGAGATAACCGCTTGCTCCGGCCATCAATGATTGGAACACGAGGTCGTCATCCTCATACATCGTGAGCATTAATATCTGCAGCTTGGGCAGCAATGTCTTGAGTTTGCGCACACATTCGATGCCCGACATCTTTGGGAGGTTGATATCCATCAAGACAACATCAGGTTTCCTGGTGGGAATTTTCTCAACCGCTTCCTCTGCAGTTGCATAGCTGCTGATGCAGCGAATATTTTCTCCGCCGTCAATCAGTACAGCAAGACTTTCGCGAATTCGATTGTCGTCTTCAACGATTGAGACTTTGATCATTTCCGAATGGTCAAATACCGTTTTCCACGCCGTTGTTTTTTAGCGGAACCTGAAAATAAAGGCGAGTTCCTTTAGTGGGTTCACTGGTCAATCTGAACGTCCCGCCGATTTCCTCAATTCGATTTTTCATGTTCGAAAGACCATTTCCCAAACCGTTGCCATTGCGTACCGCGAAGCCAGCGCCATCGTCTTCAATGCCGATCTCAAGTTTCGAATCATTCAGGGAAAATCGGATATGAACCTCGGATGCGCGGGAATGCTTGGCGATATTATTGAGACCTTCTTTTACTGCGAGGAACAAGTTGTGCCGCAATTCCGCGGAAAGTGGATGAGGCGGCAGGCCGGGCGGGATGTCGAGCCGGCAACGAATATCCGCGGCCTTGAAAAACTGCTCGGCATAGACTGCGATATAAGCCGCGAGTTTGTTCAACAGGTCGTTTTTGGGCTCAACCGTCCATACGATTTCATCCAGGGTTTGAGCCTGTTCACGAGCCAGATCACAGATTCGCGATGCATGAGTTTTAGCCCGATCCGGCTTGCCTGCGTCGCGCCGGGCAAGTTCGCCAAGAAGCCCAACCTGTGTCAGACCAGCGCCAAGTTGGTCGTGCATGTCTTTGGCAATGCGTCTTCGTTCCTTTTCAATTGCCTGGCGCTGTTCAAGAAGCTCAAGGTGGCGACGCATTCGCTTTCTCGTTACATAGCGTCCGGTGCCGCCCGCCAAACCAAGTATGGCAACGAGCATCCCTCCGCGAAACCACCATGTCTGCCAGATGTGCGGCAGAAGCAACAAATCGAGAGATGCGCCGGCTTCATTCCAAATGCCATCTTTGTTGGCGGCAATTACGCGAAAGCGGTAGCTGCCGGGATAGATGTTGTTGTAATGGGCCGTCCGCCTCGCGCCGGAATCAATCCAATCCTGGTCAATGCCCTCGAGTTTATACTTCAGACGGCATCGTTCGGGTGCCCGGAAACTCAATGCGGTAAAAGCGAATTCCAATTCGCCTCGACCGGGTGGAACGCGAATTTGGAAAAAATCCGGATCGTCCATAGGTGAAGACGGAGATGATCCAACTCGATTCCGATTCACCGCATTGGCTCCAAGTAATGGTGTCCGATCGGCGATGACCTGCTCGACATAAACCGGCGGTGGAAGAGGGTCCACTTTAATCGTTTTTGGATCCACGGTGATAAGCCCTTTGCTGGTCGGAAACCACAATTTCCCATCGCGGCTTTTCCAGGCTCCCGGCTTTGCTGCGCTGTTACATTGCGGACTTTCGATTCCGTCAGCCTTGCCATATTCGATGCTTGTCAGAGTCCCAATTTTTCGTTGATCGAAAGCTTCGAAATCGCTTTTGCGAACTCGGAAGATGCCTTTCGAACAGGTCATCCAGAGCCAACCTTCATCATCTTCGAGCACTTCGAAAATCTCGTCGCTGAACAAACCATCTCTCGACGCGTAACTGTTGAACTTTCCTGCTTTATAACGGTTTAAGCCGCCGCGTGCTGTGCCGATCCATAAATTTCGCTCGCCATCTTCATACAGAGCGGTGATCGTATTGTCCGAAAGGCCTTGGCCGGAGCCAAAGTTTGTGAAAGAGCCTTCGTTCCATATGCTTAGGCCCTCGTCGGTTCCGAACCAAAGATAGCCATTGTGATCTTCGCAAATCGCATGAACGACGTCACCTGCCAATCCTTTTTTGGTCGTGTAGTTCGTAAACTTTCCGCCCTTGAAACAACTCAAACCGCGGCTCGTCCCAATCCAAAGTCTTCCTTTGCGGTCTTCATGGATGACTTTTAACGGCGCCTTTGGCAAACCATCCTTCGAGGTATAATGCGTGAACTTGCCGTTTTTCATCCGGGTTAATCCGCCGTCGTAATCGACGCCGATCCAGATGCTCCCATCATGCCCCTCGCAAATAGCCAGGATCAATCCCTGGGAGAAGTCGTTTATGCTGGTATAAGCGGTTACGCGGTCATCCCTTAGCCGGTTAAGCCCGCCTCCCCACGTTCCAAGCCAAAGACTTCCGCCGCCATCTTCGAGTACTGACATAACATTGTTGTGCGTCAGTCCTTGTCGTTTCGTGTAAGTGAAAAAACGCTTTGGCGTTAGACGTGTCAGGCCTTCTCGCGAGCCGACCCATAAGTTTCCTTCCCGATCCTCGAACAGAGTATTGACGCGATCGTAAGGTTTGTCTTCGTTGTTTAGTTCATTGAAAAATCTTCCTTCACGAAAACGATTGAGACCGCTGTAAGTTCCCACCCAAAGATTACCTTCGCGGTCCTCGCAAATTGCGCTCACAAATGTGTCCGACAACCCGAACTTTGTGTTGTAGGCGAAGAAGCTGTGAGTCCAATAATCGTTGTGCCAAAGCATCCCATTATTAGAGCCAATCCAAATTCGGCCGCCGCGATCCTGGCAAATGCCTCTCACCGAATCATTCGGCAACCCGTTCGGCATTGCGAACGAATCCATCGCTTTGCCCTTCAAGCAATTCAGTCCACCGCCGGTGGCAATCCAGATATTGCCATCAGTATCTTCATAAATCGAAGTAACGACATCAGACAACAATGCCTGCTTTTTTGTATAATTGGTAAACTTACCATCCTGGTAACGGCTCATTCCCGTCGTGGTGCCGATCCACATTGCGCCGTCTTTGCTTTCGTAGATTACCCTCACGCCATCACCGGCCAATCCGTCCAGTCTGTCATGGCGAAACACGTTGCCTCCGACGAGAATTGCCAATCCACCACCGTCTGTCCCGATCCAAAGCGCGCCATCTCGGTCGGCGCAAAGCGCGGTAATTGAGGAATTCCTGAGGTCGGGCGTGCTCTTCTCCTCAAAACGAGTGAATGCAGTCCCATCAAAACGCGCCAGGCCTTCGTGCGTGCCAATCCACAGATAACCATCGCGTGTTTGGGCGATAGCCTGCACGAAGTTGTGCGGTAAGCCTTCATCAACCTGCCAGGTCCGCGAACTGTATTGAAAGGTTGCGTGATCGAGGCTTGACCAATCGAGCCAACCGCTCGCGTGACTAATTTGGCGTTTGTGATTGAGGACAGATGGATTGGCTAAATCCACCGCGAATGCTTCAAGATCTTCATCCTCGTCCGACGCCATTGCGGGATAGGGTTGTGATTTGGCGCCCATTTCTTTCCAGCCGGACCATTGATCCGAGCCGTCTGCCATGGTTTCCCATCGGTGCAACAACTCGTCGTCTTTCGCATTCACCGCGATGATCTCCATACGATCTGCGGTCAATTGCGCGGCGAGGCCAGGTTTGAGTGTCGCACCGAAGTTTTCCCATGGGGTCCATTGAGTGTCTCCGGGCTTTTCCTGACAAATTCGAACTGCGGTATTGTTTGTACGGTTAACTGCAAAAACTTCCATTCGGCCGAGTACATTTTGCGCGATCGCGAATCCTGGCCAGATTGCTCCGCCAAGATTGTCCCAGTCGGACCAGTCATTTTGGTTGGGGGCAAGTTGCCAGCGATGAATCAGTGCCTTGGTTGCGGAATCGATACCGAACAATTCGAGCCGGCCATCGCGATTGCGTGCCGCTACCAATCCCGGATCAAGCCTTCCGCCAAGGTCAGCCCAATCGGACCAACCGCCATGCACATTGGTTTGCCAGATATGTTTCACACCTCCGCTTGCGACGTCCACTGCAAACACTTCAAGCCGGCCGTCGTGATTTTGCATGGCGGCTAATGGTGGTTGAACTTCCCCGCCGAGATCGATCCAGGTTGACCAATCGGGGCCATCCGGCTCTTCCTGCCGTATCCACTTCAGGTGATGACTCGCGCTATCGACTGCAAACACGACCATCTGACCGTCGAACATGTTTGCGGTCGCGATGCCGGGGAAGAACGCTCCGCCGAGGCTGGACCATGCGGACCAATCACCATTGGATTGCTTTTGCCAACGATGACGCAATTGATGATCCGAATCGACTCGAAATACCTCCAAATGACCTTCAATGTTTTTCCCGACAATCGGTTTTCCGATTAGAACATCCTCAGTCGCAGCTGATACAGCGGCCTGGAATGCGGGACAAATCAATCCCATGACCGGGGCGAGCCACAAGAACCGATTTGATCGGAAGCCAAACAAACAGAACATCAGCCTGTATGGTATTAAAAACGCAATTGGTTTCCAAGCTGAGGGTTGAATTTCTTCGTTAAATCTGATTCAGGTGCCGCAGTCGCGATGAGTGTCGGTTTGCTTATCGGCAAAACCAGAGGCAATAAGGAGAGCCCGGGCCCGTCAATTCTTTCTTCACTTCGTCGCGAATCTTGCGCTCGAGCTGGAACCGCCGCCAGTAGCCGGTCACACCAAACAGTTCATCACGATATTTCTGACGAACTTGAGCTTCAATGGCTGCACGTTTCTGCTGGTACCACGAGCTACAAAGGAGACGACTGAGTCTGTCTGCGACAAATCCCGGTCCTTTTCTCGTCATATTCTGCAGTATCACACCACGTTCGCTTTTTCCAGTTTCGCGATGATATCTTTGGCAGACATCGGGGTTTTGATTTCCTTCATGATGGCCTCAAGCGCTTTGCCGGCGGCTGCGACGTCCATCTCAACCGCCTTTTTTACTTTTCCGTCGTACTGGCTCGGAATTTTGAGAGTGGCGGACACTTTTTTGGCATCGACCGGCGCAGTATCCATTTTTTCAATTTGCTCCTGGAACTTTGCAGCCTGACCATCGAGGTCGGTGATTTCATCGACAATCTTTTGAAATTTTTCGCGGTCGCGCTTGAACTGGTTTTGGAGGTCCTGAGTGAGTTTCTCGGGCTGAACATCCTCGCAAAATTTTGAGAACGTGGTCTGAACATCTTCAGCCGTAGGTTTGGTGTCGCGCAATTTTTCGCCAGCAGCGACGGCTTCTTTCAATGCCTTTTCATCGCGATTGGCAGCAGCCTTTTTCGCCTGTTCGAGTGTTTTTTGGATATCCGCGAGCCGGCCTTTGGCCAGTTCCAATTGTTTTCGCAACCAGGCTTCGTGCGCCGCCCACTGTTCAGCCGCATCGCCCTCAGCATCCGATATTTCCTCCAACGCTTTGTTGGCTTTGTCCTGATATTCCTTAACGGCCGTGTAATTAGCTTTCAGCTTGGTTTCGAGTGCGCTGAGCTTCGTAGTAATTTCCTCAATTTCCTTAAGGTCGGTGTCGAGGTCCGTCTCAGATTCGGCATCTTCGAGGCGCTCGAGCAGTCTGGCGGCGCGACTGAGCCGATTGGCGATCAAGGGGCTTTCGGCGGAGAGCGCTTTGGACAGCAGTTTGACTATTCGCAAGTCAGGCTTGTCGATCGCCTTGCCGAGATCGAGCATGATTTTGGCTAACTTGCCGATGCCTTCCTTCTGCTCCTTTATCAGCACATTGGCCAAGGGCTCGATATCCTTCTTAATCAACTCATGGATGTTGACTGTCGTCTCGTCACTCATAAGTTCCTTACGCGATATTCACAGAGTCACAACGTTACGGGGAAACGAACGGGACTGTGAAACTTGCTGTCCCGGCGCTAAGTATGCGACTACCGCTCAACTATATACATTCTTGGGATGTTTCGGCCGTCGCATGACGCCATAAATCAGCGCATCGCGCGTCTCGACAACTACTTGTCCCATAAACCACGCCAAAGGCCCCGAAATCTTTTTTCCTTCCGCGACGATTTCTTTTGAATAGGTGAAATTGTTTTGTTGGCGTATTCGCTTGGCCTTGATGCCGGTTCGGACGGCGAATAAGCCTTTCAGCTTGAATTTGCGGATGGCGCTCGGATTCCCATTCCGCAATCCCTCATTCATCTGCATAACACGCCACTCATCAAGGATGAGCGCTTGCATGCCGGGCATGGCAGTATTGGTGCTGTTATCGCCGTGCCATCGATATTTGCAGAGAGCTTGATTAACCTGAACGATTCTCTTGCAATGTTTGCCGAACTCCGCCCAGAACGCGACATCCGCAAGAATCGGCATGTCGAGGCGAAATTGGCACGGCGACTTTTGGAAACTTGTCTTCAGCAAACTGCCGCTAAACGCCTGATTGGCTATTTCGGCTTTGCGGCTGAGAAATACGTCCACAGGAATTTCCTGAACATCGCCGGATGTTTTTCCTGAGACACTTAATCGGCAATCGTTCTCATCAATTCTTTCATCGAGGACATAAGCCAACCCGAAGCCGTCGCATGACTCAAGGGCGGCGGTCGTCAGTTCAAAAAACTTCGGCTCAATCAAATCATCAGCGCAAAGTAGCAGGAGATACTTTGCTTCGGAGGCAAACTCAAGCGCCCGATTGCAATTGCCGAACAAGCCGATGTTTGTTGGATTACGAATCCATTCAACTTTAATGGGCTGAAATTCCTTTACAATAGGCTCGGTGGCGTCGGTCGAGCAGTTATCGATCACAATCACTCGATCCGGACGAACCGTTTGCTTCGCGACGGATTCGAGCGTTTGCCGGATGAATTTCTCACCGTTATAAACCGGAATGACTGTGATGATGTCGGCTCGCACTAACGCAAATCATAGCCAGTTTCGAATCGTGCGCCAAGCCGCGAATGAACCTCAACGGGACAGCTGATTAAAAAAACCTTGTCACTCAGCGCCTCTGGGTTAGCGTTTCGCCCCATGAAAGTTGAATTTTACGGACACGTTCGCCAATACCACAATATCAAGTCGGAAATTGATCAAAACATTCAGACAGTTCTCGAAAGCAGCCAATATGTCATGGGGCCCATGCTCAAGCGTTTCGAGGCCGAATTGGCTGCCTATCACGGCACCAAATACGCAATTGGGGTCGGCAAC
>Ga0068857_100001609_pt1 | contig 18119 bp, 14 predicted proteins | sample KBSCornC72_FD_66591 | JGI IMG/M metagenome (GOLD analysis project Ga0068857, IMG submission 66591) | Corn rhizosphere microbial communities from Kellogg Biological Station, Michigan, USA - KBS Corn C7-2 | ecosystem: Host-associated > Plants > Roots > Rhizosphere > Soil ...
CAATTTGTGAGATCACAACCGAATCGGCGTCGGCAAATGCGTCAGCAAGTTCGTTTTGAAAGACGTTACGACGAGTCGTGTTGGTACGCGGCTCAAAAATGGCCCAGACTTTTTGTTGCGGATATTTGATTCGCAGGGCCCGCAATGTTTCACGGATTGCCGTCGGGTGATGGCCAAAATCATCAAGCACAGTTACGCCGCCGGCAATGCCGCGCACTTCCATCCGGCGTTTGATCCCTTTGAACGTGTCGAATGCACTCTGTATTTGATGGTTTTTTAGCCCGCAATGTTTCGCGCAAGCAACGACTGCCAGGGCATTGCGAACATTCAGTTCGCCGACAAGATTGATATGGAATTTGAAACTCGGAATTTCAAATTCAGTCGCTGTCGGACCATAACGCATGTTGAAGGACCGGATTGCATTGCTTTCGCCGAGACCGAATCGCTTAACGGGACAATGGGTGACGTTTAGCAACGGCGCGAGATTCGCGTCGTCGCCATTGCCAAGCAGCAGCCCATTCCGCGGAACAAGGCGGATGAAGTGTCTGAACGAAGTTTGGATCGAATCGAGATCTTTGAAAATGTCCGCATGATCGAATTCGACATTATTGACGATCGCGACTTCCGGCAGGTAGTGGACGAATTTGCTGCGTTTATCGAAAAAGGCCGTGTCATATTCGTCGCCTTCAATGATAAACCATTCGCTGTCAGTGAAACGCGCGCCTTGGCCGAGATTATTTGGGATGCCTCCGATCAGATAACTAGGATTCAGTCCGTTGTGTTCAAAAACCCAGGTCAGCAGGGAAGTCGTCGTAGTCTTGCCATGAGTGCCACTGACGACGAGCGAACGTTTGCCACGAATAAAAAATTCCTTCAGCAATTCCGGCAGCGAGCAGTAACGCAATTTATGGTCGAGGACGTATTCGGCTTCGGGATTGCCGCGTGAAATCGCATTGCCGATAACAATCAGATCGGGTTTATGTGCCAGATTGTGTTCGGCGTAACCCGAAATGACTTCGATTTTGCGCTCCGCCAGAAACGTGGACATCGGCGGATAGACGTTTTGGTCTGACCCGGTAACTTTGACTCCTTTTTCCTGCATGGCGGCAGCAGCGGACGCCATTGCCGTCCCGCAAACGCCCACGAAATGAACGGATTGAATACGCGAAAACATCGCGATCATCTTAAGAGGTCATGAAGTCGTGAAAAGCGAAAAGCGCCACAAAGGTTGAAAGTTGCAGGTTGCGGATTATTGGAGCGAGGATTAAATGAAACCAGCGTGAGTTTTGTTTACGGGCATCGAATCGTCCGATTACTTGCAGCGTTGGGAGCGATTGGTTTGTCCTTTCTGTCATTCCTGGCCCATGGTGGTTCCATTCCGCCGATTCGCACTGTCTTTATTATTCTCCTGGAAAATGAGTCATGGGCCAACATTGAAGGGAATACCATCGCTCCGTACATCAATAATACGCTTATCCCGATGGCGTCCCGATGTGAGGCTTACTTCAACATCGACAGTTTGCATCCCAGTCTTCCCAATTATCTGTGGCTGGAGGCGGGAACGAATTTTGGCATTCTGGACGACAATGAGCCTGCGGTGAATCACTTGAATATCACCAATCATCTGGTGACTCTATTGAACAACGCCGGAATTTCCTGGAGGGCTTATCAAGAACATGTCCCCGGAACGAATATTCCATTGGTGACAGAAAACGGCATTTCAGTCAGGCACAATCCATTCGTTTATTTCGATGATGTGTCTGGAACGAATAATCCAAATTACGTTTACGGAATTACCCATATCCGCCCCTATGCGGAACTGAGTCAGGATCTCACGAACAACACCGTCGCTCGGTACAATTTCATCATACCGGATGACTGCAACGACGGACACGACGTCTGTTCTCCCCTTAACAACTCTGTGCTCCAGGTAGATAGCTGGCTGGCTGCGGAAGTGCCAAGAATCCTGAATTCCGCAGCTTTCACGAACGACGGCGCACTCTTCATCACATGGGACGAATCCTATGAGACGGATTCGCGGATTGGGATGATTGTGCTTTCACCATTTGCACGAGGCGGTGGCTATGCCAACACCACCTATTATACTCATAGTTCTATGTTGCGTACCTTGCAGGAGATGTTTGGCATTGGTCCTTTTCTAGGAGATGCGGCGAATGCAACCGATTTGAGCGACCTGTTTATTCAATTCGGAATCAATCAAGTTGTGAGGACGCCGTCGGGCGGGATTCATTTAACCGCGGTCGGAGTATCGCCCGGTCGCACAAATGTCATTGAGGCTTCGACGAATTTAGTGAACTGGACCGCAATCTCAACAAACGTCGCCTTATCCGATTCTTTTACTGTGATCGACGCGGACGCGAAGGACTTTGAGCGGCGTTTTTATCGATTGCTGCAATTGCCTTGAACTCGAAATCTCGTAGCCGCTGACGTAAGGAGGCGGAGATCAGTCAGTGGCAATACTGACAGCAGATTCAGCGTCCTCACCTCAGCGGCTACTTTTTAAGTCAGCCTCCCTCGTCCAATTTGCGATTCAGATAGTATGCCGCACTGATTAGACCCAGGTGAGTAAAAGCTTGCGGGAAATTCCCGAGTTGCTCGCCGTTGAGGCCGAGTTGTTCGGAATAAAGACCAAGACGATTGGCGTATCCGAGCGCTTTTTCAAAATAAAGCCTTGCTTGCTTTAGATCACCCGCTCGTGCGAGACATTCGACGTTCCAGAACGAGCACATCGAGAAAGTTCCTTCGCGGCCAGGCACGCCCTCAGCAGCGCCTTTTATCACGTTGTAGCGAAAGACGAGCGAGTCTTCGACGAGTTGTTCATTGATGACGCGCAAGGTTGATCGCCAGCGCGGGTCATTCGGGCCGATGAATTTTACCAGCGGCATTAAGAGTGCGGCTGCGTCCACAGCTTTCGATCCTTTGAATTGGACAAAGCATTTCAATTCCGGGTCCCAAAAATTGTTGTAAACGTCGCGATAAATTTCATCGCGAACTGCCGTCCATTTCTGCCACGGCGCGGGGAATGAGCGCTTCTGCGCGAGCCGAAGGCCTCGATCCATGGCGACCCAACACATCACGCGCGAATAAAGGAATTCATGCGCTCCGCCGCGGACTTCCCAGATGCCTTCATCTGGATGTTGCCAATTGTCACAGACCCAGTCGATCAATTGTGTGAGGTGCAGCCAAAAGTCGTAGGAAATGAGTTCGCCAGCCTTGTTGTAGATATAAACCGAGTCCATCAATTCTCCGTATATGTCCAATTGCAGCTGGTTATAGGCCGCGTTTCCGATGCGGACGGGCCGGGACTTCCCATACCCTTCAAAATGCTTCAGAATCGTTTCCTCGAGGTCCTGTCGGCCATCGATGCCATACATGACTTGCAGCGGCACGCCGGGTTTTAATTGACGGCTCCGCTCTTCAATCCAGCGCATGAATGCGGTGGCTTCTTCCTCATATCCGAGCCGCATCAACGCGCAGAGCGTGAAAGAAGCATCACGAATCCAAGTATACCGATAATCCCAGTTTCGAACGCCGCCGATTTCTTCCGGCAAGGCAAATGTCGGCGCAGCGACGATTGAACCATATTGCGCCGAAGTCAGCAGCTTGAGTGTCAACGCCGAGCGGTTGACCATCTCGCGCCATCGGCCGCGATATTGCGATTTATGAATCCAATCCTGCCAAAAGTTCATCGTTTGCTTGAACGAATCGGAAACGTAGTCTGGTCCAGCAGAAGGCGATTCGCCGCGCTCATGCGCGTCCTCAAGAACGAATGCGGCGCAGTCACCCGAGCGCAGGGTAAATTCTGCCACAGCGTCACCGTCTTCGATTTTTAAGGGCACCTCGCTGCGTAAGCGCAGAACGGTTTTATCCGGTCCCTCGCTGATGAATATGACTTCGTGCTTTTTCTTTTGGATTCGGTGCTTCGCGCGCCCATAGTCGAACCGAGGAGCGCAAGTCATCCGAAAACGGATGTCGCCGCGAATGGTCTTGGCGCGCCGGACGATGGCGTGAGCATGGCCCAGTTCCGTGATGGGCATGAAATCGGAAAGCTCTGCCACGCCCTCACGCGAAAGAAATCGGCTCAACAAAATGTTAGATTCCGGAAGGTAAAGCTGCTTCGGATTTGTATCCTCCATGACCGGAGCAAGTTTGAAGCTGCCGCCTTTCTTGTGGTCTAGCAAGGCGGCGAAAATTGTCGGCGAATCAAATTGCGGAAAGCACATGAAATCAATCGACCCATCCATTCCAACGAGCGCGACGGTGCTGAGATCACCGATGACACCGTACTTTTCGATTGGCTTATAATGCCCGTTCGCGTGATGGGCAGACCGCCGAGACATGGAGCAAGTTACGGTGGTCCGATGGCCCAAAAAACGGGGTATTTCACTAACTTTTTTTAGCCAACCGGCACAGTTTATGCGAGTTTCCTGCGGTGCAGAGATTACCTCGATTGCTATTTGCCTCTATTTTTTCCCTCCTATTTTCCTTCTACCCTGATGCCGAAGCTGGGGATCAGGGCGTTTACACGAACTCTCTTCTGAATAGTTGGGAAAATTGGAGTTGGGCGACAGTCAATATCGCGAATACGTCACCGGTTCACAGCGCTCCTAATTCAATCAGTGTTTCGTCAGCTGGCTATCAGGCTCTTTATTTCCATCATGACCCCCAAAATGGCGCTTACTATTCCGGCATCAGGTTTTGGGTAAGTGGAGGAAGCACCGGGGGGCAGGTGGTTGGAGTTCAAGCAACGCGCAGTCAGGTCGCACTCACCAACCAGATCGTGCTCGCGCCACTGCCGATGAACTCCTGGCGGCTGGAGACAGTCCCTCTCTCTGCGCTCGCGGCTGACGGCGCTGCGGACTTCGATGGCTTTTGGTTGCAGGTGCAATCAGGAGGCACAGCCCCAACTTTTTATGTGGACGATGTTTCGTTGGTGACGAATTCAGCGCCTCCGGCCATCGCCATGCTCACGGCTCCGCCTGACGGCGGCGTATATCTTGCACCAACGAATCTCAACCTCGCCGCAATCGTCGTCGCCAACGGCCACACTGTAAATAAAGTTCAATTCTACGACAGTGCCATACTCCTTGGCGAGGATGCGGCACCACCCTATTCGTTGACTTGGAGCAATGCCCCTGCAGGCGGTCATACCCTCACTGCCCGAGCCATTTTTGATCTTGGCACCGGAACCGTCGGCACGAATAGCTCCGGAATAGTGACAATTACGGTGACAGCAAACACGCCCGTGATCATCAATGTCGATGCCTCCGCGAATCGGCACCCCATCAGCCCGCTGATTTATGGCGTCGCCTTTGCCAGCCCCGCAAGTCAGTTGGGTGATTTGAATGTTCCGGTCCATCGTTCCGGCGGCAATTCCGAGTCGCGTTACAATTGGCAACTCAACGCCCACAATCACGCCAATGATTGGTTCTTTGAAAGCTTGGACGATGGGTCTTCGACGCCTGCAGGCAGCGCGGACGATTTTGTCTCCAACAGCAAGGCTCAAGGAGCGCAACCAATGCTGACGATTCCTATGCTTGGTTGGGTGCCGAAGCTCGGACCAGGCCGGGCCAAGCTCGCCAGTTACGCCATTACGAACTACGGACTCCAGGCGGCCAATGATTGGCAATGGTTTCCGCAAGCCGGTAACGGAATCATTACCAACACTTCGATTCAAATCACGACCAACAACCCTAACGACGCGAACTTCTTGACGAATTCTGATTTTCAAAAGGCGTTCGTGCAGCATTTGACCAATCGCTGGGGCCTTTCTACGAACGGCGGCGTAAAATATTACTTCATGGATAACGAGCACAGTCTTTGGCAAAGCACACATCGCGACGTGCATCCCATCGGACCGACCATGCAGGAAATTCGCGACAAAATGTTTGACTATGCCACCGTCGTAAAAAATCTCGATCCCAGCGCCATTGTGCTCGGGCCGGAAGAGTGGGGCTGGCCTGGATATCTCTACAGCGGTTTTGATTGGCAATGGGCCGGAAATCATAATGATTACAATTCAGCGCATTTTCCAGATCGCTCAACCAACGGCGGTTGGGATTACGGGCCTTGGCTGCTGGATCAATTTCGCCAACGCGAAATTGCCACCGGCAAACGTCTTCTCGACTATTTCACCTACCACATTTATCCGCAGGGCGGTGATGGTGGCGACGATATCTCCACTTCCATTCAACTTCTTCGCAACCGCTCTACCCGGTCGCTCTGGGACACCAACTATGTCGATGAAAGCTGGATCAACAGCGTCATCAAGTTAATCCCCCGAATGAAAAGTTGGGTTGCGACTTATTATTCCGGCACAAAAATTGGCGTCACCGAGTACAATTGGGGCGCTGAATGGCATATCAATGGCGCCACAGCCCAGGCCGACATTTTCGGCATTTTCGGCCGTGAAGGACTTGACTTGGCTACGCGCTGGACCACACCAACCAACGGTGCCCCCGTGTATAATGCGATGAAAATGTATCGCAACTACGACGGCAGCAAATCGACTTTCGGCGATACCAGTGTTTCGGCTTTCGGACCAAATCCAGACAATGTTTCCACCTTTGCCGCTATCCGCTCAACCGATGGCGCCCTGACGATCATGGTCATCAACAAGCAACTCGCCACACCCATCTCGCCGACCATCAACCTTGCCAATTTTCTGCCGGGCAGCAGCGCGCAAGTATGGCAACTCACCTCAGCAAATGTCATCACCCATTTGAGCGACGTCACAATCTCCGGCGATTCAATTTCAAGATCTTCGCCGCCTCAAAGCATCACCCTTTTCGTCGTGCCGCCGGGAACAGTGCAACCTCCGAATTTACGTCCGGGCGCAATGAGTGCCACCAATGCGTTCGACTTCTGGCTCGATGGACAGGGCGGGCAAAAGTACATCATCCAGGCAACCACCAATTTTACAACCTGGTTGTCGATTCAAACGAATGCGCTTGCGAGCAACTCCGTCCATATCGTCCTGAGTGGCACAACTCCTTACCGCTTTTTCCGAGCGCAATGGACTCCGTAAACCTCGAGAAGGATCGCTGGAATGCCGGCAGAACAAATTGAAGTCCCGGCAATACAGGGATCTTTAAGGCCGATCGCGCACTCGGCCTTAATTTCAATCCCGAAATCCTCCACCTTGCGGCAGACGCAGGTATTTTTTTTCGTGCGTTTTGACACTCCCTCGCTAAAGTCAAGCGATGAGCCGAGGGTTGTTGATCAGAGAACTGCCCGACAGCGAGCGACCCCGCGAACGCTTGCTGGCGAACGGAGCCGATGCTCTAAGAAAATCGGAATTGATTGCCATCCTGCTTCGAACGGGAATGAAAGGCGTTTCGGCCATCCAGGTCGCCGAAAACTTGCTCACACGATTTGGAACATTGGACAATCTTTCGCGCGCAACCGTCGCCGAACTGCGACTCACCAAAGGCATTGGCCGGGACAAAGCAGCGACCCTCGTTGCAGCCTTCACACTTGCGCGCCTGATGGCAAAGGAAATTCGTGGCGAATCTCCAACGCTCGACACTCCCGAGAGTATCGCGGATTTGCTGCGCGAGGAAAATCGAGTGTACGAAGTCGAGCATTTTCAGGTCGTATTGCTGAATACGCGCCGGCGTTTGATTCGTGTGGATCATATTTCACGTGGCACGCTGGATACAATCCTGGTTCACCCTCGTGAAGTATTCAAAACGGCGATCTCCGCTAACGCGGCTGCGCTGGTCCTGGCCCACAATCATCCCAGCGGCGATCCAACGCCTTCGGAAGCAGACATCAAAGTAACGCGCGATCTTATCCGCGCCGGGCAACTGCTGAAGATCGAAGTGCTCGACCATGTCATTATTGGCCGCTCGACGGCAGAACGCCCGCGAGATTACGTTTCACTGCGCGAATTAGGTTATTTCTTTTCGTGATTCACCCCACGGCGATCATTCATCCCCAAGCCAGATTGGACTCCTCGACCGACGTGGGGCCTTACGCGGTGATCGATGAAGAAGTCGAAATCGGGCCGGAATGCGTCATCGGTCCGCACGTTTACCTGACCGGCAAAACAACCATCGGCGCGCGAAACCGATTCTTCGCCGGCTGCGTTATTGGAGAAGCTCCGCAGGATTTGAAATATCGCAACGAACCAACCGGTTTGCGAATCGGTGATGACAACGTCTTTCGCGAGCACGTCACTGTGCATCGCTCCAGCAAGGTCGCGGAGCAAACGGTCATTGGCTCGCACAATTTTCTGATGCAACACAGTCATTTGGCGCACAATGTTGTATTAGGAAATAACATCATTTTGGCAGGCGGCGCATTATTGGCCGGCCATGTCACGGTTGAAGATCGCGCATTCATTTCCGGCAATTGTCTGGTGCATCAATTCGTGCGTATCGGGACACTCGCGCTGATGCAAGGCAGCGCGGGCATCAGCAAAGATCTACCGCCCTTTACGGTTGCTCTCGAAATTAATAGTATCTGCGGACTGAACACCGTCGGATTGCGCAGAGCAGGAATCTCCGCTGCCGAGCGACAGGATTTGAAACATCTTTACCGAATGCTCTTTCGCGAACGCAAAAATCTCCGGGACGCTGTGGCGGAAGCGAAGAAAATCTTCCCGAGTGGCCCGGCCAAAGTCATGCTCGACTTTGTCGAAGCATCTAAACGCGGCGTTGTGGTTGATGTAGGGACACACAAAGAGAGCGCAATCGAAGAGGAAAATGAGTGACGATTGTGTGGCTTTAAGAGTAGTGCGCATTTGCAAAAAATGATTTTCTCTTGTCACCTTGTTAAAACGGCCTAGTCTTGGGTAGAGACCCATTCCGTCAGACGTTGGACGCTGCCGGTGGAAGAATTGGACTGGGGAAACCAAATTCTCGCGGTCCGCAACGACTCCGAGCCGATTGTCGCGATGCGCGAAAGAAAACACGGTAAGTTGGAGCCCGGGCGGGAAGGCCTGAATCTCGCAAATGTTCTGCGGGAATCTCTTGTCTGTGCTGTCATCGTTGTTGACTCAGAAAAACATCTCAGTTTGCTTGCCGGTGAAACTGAGCAAATGCTCGGGTTAAAGCAGCAGAGAGCGACGCAATACACCGTCAAGGATCTCCCCGGCGACCTGCAAAAAATCGCGCTTCAGGCGATGGCCTCAGGACAAGCTATTTTCGATCGAGGTGTCAAGTTGACGATTCCCAGAAAAGGCATTCATAATCTCGAGATCAGCGCCGTGCCAGTGCGGCCGGGAGCAAAGGAATCCGGAGTCGCATTAGTCGTCCGCGATCTCACATCGCCCAAATCTCTTGAGCATGATCTTCGCCGCCTGGATCGGCTCGCAAGCATCGGCACTCTGGCAGCCGGAATGGCGCATGAAATCAAGAATGCGTTGGTCGCAGGCAAAACGTTTGTCGCGTCCTTGCTCGAAAAGCATCAAAGCGATGAGTTGGTAACCATCGTGCGCCGGGAAATGGATCGCGTCGATTCGATTGTCAGCCAGATGTTAAAATTCGCCAGCTCACCGAGACCCGAATTTGCCGCAATTCACTTGCATGAAGTTCTGGATTTTTCGCTCCGATTGGTCGATCCTCACTTCAAAGGGAAATCCATCGTCCTGAACCGAGCATTTCGAGCCTCGGCGGACCTGGTGGAGGGTGACGATTACCAGCTTCAACAGGCATTCGTAAACCTGTTCCTGAATTCACTGGAAGCAATGCCACCGCATGGAATGCTTACTGTGGGCACCGGCGCTTCTAATGGACGGGACCTGCGAGTCACGGTCACTGATACTGGTCCAGGTATTCCGCCAGAAATCATTGATCGTCTGTTCGAGCCATTTTTCACCACCAAGCCAAACGGAACCGGATTGGGATTGCCAATTACGCGTCGAATTATTTACGAACATGGGGGTTCGATCAACGTCGAGAGCCAGCCAAACAAAGGCGCAACTTTTACCATCTCGCTGCCAATCAGTCAGCAAAGCGGGCAAGAACTTCTCAACGGCGCGTAAGAATTCACGATTGCATTGACGGCATCCGACAGCCTCTCCCAAGCTGTCTGGATGCCAGAGACCATGAGGGTCGCGATTGTCAGCGATGTTCATTACGCCAGCGCCGCGGAGCAAGCGCGCGGTAATGATTATGAGTTTCGAGGACTAGCAAATCCATTTTTACGGACCTTCGTGCGATTTCATCGTCGCTTTCTTTGGCTGCGCGATCCTTTAAGTCAAAACTATCTACTGGATCGTTTCATTGAACAGGCCAACAAATACGATTATTGTATTGCCAACGGAGATTATTCCTGTAACTCGGCATTTGTTGGCCTGAGCGATGATGCCGCTCTCCAAAGCGCTCGCGAATGCCTCCAAAAATTACGGCAAACTTTTGGTGATCGTTTTTATGCGAATTTCGGAGATCACGAATTGGGCAAAATCAGCTTCTTTGGCGGACGCGGCGGCATGCGATTGGCCAGTTGGCGGCGGGCGATTGAAGATTTGCAACTGCGGCCTTTTTGGCAATTCAGGGTCCGCAATTACGTTTTACTCGGTGTGGTGTCCTCCCTGCTCGCGCTGCCAGTATATGCCTCAGACTGCCTGCCGGAAGAGTACGCCGAATGGGAGCGTTTGCGAGAAGAACATTTCGACGAGGTCTGTGCGGCATTTCACGAACTCCAACCGGAGCAGCGCGTGCTGCTCTTTTGCCATGATCCGACCGCGCTCTCATTCCTTTGGCACGATGAAACCATTCGGTCGAAGGTGCCGCAAATCGAGCGAACGATAATTGGCCACCTTCATTCTAAGCTAATTTGGTGGAAGAGCTGGCTATTGGCGGGCATGCCACGGGTCGCATTTCTGGGTCACACCGCGAAACGCCTAACCTCGGCCCTGCGCGAGGCGCGTCTTTGGCGCCATTTTCATGTGCGCCTTTGCCCGGCATTGGCAGGTATTCAACTCTTGAATGATGGAGGCTTTCTTACCATTGAAATCGATCCGGAATTACGACGGCTCGCTCATATTCAATTTCATGCGCTACCGCGTAATAAGCAAAACACCTTCCGAAAAGCGAAATCAGATCCCGGTAAATAATAATCTGTTTTGGGGGCAAACCCCCAATGATCACTGGACCCCGCCCAAGGAATGTTCCTGCATGAACAACATCATTGGATTGGCCATCTTCGCGTTGGGAATCGTTCTCCTGATCTTCGGCTTCAACGAATCTCATTCCTTCAGCTCGGACGTCTCGCGCACGTTCACAGGAAATCCGACCGACCGCTCGATTTGGTTCATTGCTGGCGGTGCTGTGGCGGTAATCGTTGGACTCGTCCTTTCAGTGCGTGGAATGCGCAAGAGCTGATCGGCTGCGGTTCTGAAGCGAATGGGCCACATTAGACCTGCACGCATTTTTCCTCGGGCGGCGCAGGTATTCGCAGGATCCCGACCGAATTCAAGCTCATGCGAGGATTCTTCTGCCCGTTCACGTAGCGCAGGGCACAAGATACGACTGTGCCGCAACTGCCATTAGGTCGAATTTCAAGGGTGCCGCCGATCAAATGCGCGCGATAGTTCATTATGCGCAGACCTAGTCGGTTACTGGGCCCACGGTCCACAGGGAAAGGCACTCCATCATTCTTGATTCGCAAGATGAGTTCGTCAGCGCGTCTTACCAATAGCACGGAGACATGAGTTGCCTTGCCGTGCTTAATTGAGTTGCTGACCGATTCCTGGGCGATTTTATAAAGCTGCAGCGTCGTATCTGCTGGCAGCGATGGAATTTCGCCAATCGCGCGAAACCTGCAGGAAATGTGGAAAGTCTTGCACACATTCCCCGTAAGCTGGCCAAACAATTCCGCAAGATCTTCTCCTTCCGATTCAAAGGAACTGAAGCAATGCGCGAGATTGTGAGTATGATTGATGACCTGGTGAATTAACGTCTGCACTTTGCGGGTCTCATCAGCCTCGGGCAGGCTTTTGTGAGTGAGATTTGTTTCGAGCGCTTTTAACAGGAGCGAAACACCCATCAGCTTCTGGCCCAAATCATCGTGCAAATCGAAGCCGATTCTCCGTCGCTCATTTTCTGCGATTTCGAGCAGTTCATTTTCGAGACGCTTGCGCTCGTTCATCTGATTTTGCAATTCGCGATTCGCCGCAGCCAGCTCGGACGTTCGCTCCAAAACTCGCTCTTCCAACTCAGCTCGGGCCTTCGACAACTCGTCGTTGCTTTGTCGCAACTCTTCTTCAATCGCCCGCAATTCATCCACCGTCTTCTGCAGCTGTGCAGCATTCGCTGCCAATTGTTCTTCTGCCCGTTTGCGCTCGGTAATATCCTCGGCGATAGCTGCGATTCGGTAAACCAACCCGGCTTCGTCGCGGACGGGAAAGCTTCGAAAGTGCACCCAGCGAATTTCACGATCCATTCTAACTATGCGAAATTCTTCGCTGAACTGGCCCTGCATCAATTGCCAAAGATGATCTATGATGCGCTCATGATCATCTGCATGAATCGCACTGATCCATAACTCTGGCCGTTCGTGGAGCGCCTCATTCGGAAATCCCCACACCCTCTTGAACCCGGGACTGACATACGACAAAGCGCCAGGATGTTTGCCGTCTGGCCCTTCAAACATGAAAAAGGCAGCGCCAATATTTTCGGCCAGTTGTCGAAACCGTTCCTCGCTGTCCCGCAGGGCTTCGTTCGCATTTCGATGCGCGCGACGGATTTCGGACTCCTGCAACGCCCTCTTAATCGCGGGGACCAACCGGGCCAGCCTGTCTTTCATCAGGTAATCATCCGCCCCGGCTCTCATCGCAGCCACCGCGATTTCCTCTCCGATATGTCCCGAGACGACGATAAACGGAATCTGCAAACCCCTTTCCCTGAAAAGCGCCAATGCTTCCAATCCGCCAAACCCGGGCATCACATAATCCGAGACGACCAGATCGTAGGATTCCTCATCCAGAGCCACTTTCATCTCCTCAGCGCTCGCTACGCGGCGGGCCACCGGCCCGAAGCCTCCCCTCCGTAACTCGAGCAGAAGCAGTTCGGCATCGTCTTCCGAATCTTCGACTAATAGAATTCGTAATGACTGTCCGTTGGATTTCATGTCAGTCCAACCAAGTATCCACGATGTTTTTTCAAATAGAATGGGGTTTTCACCTACGGAAAAATCTCCGACGTGTAGTCCAGTGCCGCAACCCCCAAATCGCCCCTAAATCCCCGTCGTAGGCAGCGATGGCCGCAGGTGCGAACGAATTCGCCGGCGCAATCGCGATTTCAGAGCTCCCAACTTGCTTTCCGCCTGTTCGCGACTAAGCAGATACGTCACATGCGGCACCGAAGTTTCGGCTATGTCTTCAGGAGTAGTGTTTTTGCCAACGACCCCGGGAGCGAGATCAAAGCCAGCTTTGCGAAAAAGATGCTGGACGAAAGCCGAGCAATACATTGACCGTTGACGCGATAGCAGATTCTCCCGTCCGCGAAGTTCCGGGTGGCGCAACGCGATAAGCGTCCCAACCAGTTCGCGCAAAGAATACCGAGCGCGAGTCGCAACCAATTCTAGCCCTTCCCGCAACAAACAAGATGTCTGCGCCTCTGTCAAGCCGAAGTCGAGGACGGCGAGTGTCGAATAAAGTTTTTCATCAAAATATTTCGAAACTCGATTTTCCTGAACACCAAGACTGATGTGTTTGCGATGAAATTGCAGATCGGATTCAACGACCCAATGATGTCCGTCGTGCCGTTCGCCCTGGAAAAGAAACGCGTGTGACCACGCTCCCCATTTTTTCTTGCCGTGGACATGCCGTTCGGCACGACAAATGGCCTTATCGACCAGGGTGATGCCACCTGACAGCCCAATGCGACCTGTGCGCGCGTAACGTTCGAGGAATTCACGATTGGAAAGGCCAGTGATAACAACCTTCTCGTTTTGAACAGTTTGCGACTGCATGAGAAAAAGTAAGCGCGGTATTATTTAAACAGGAAAAGCGTCTGCACTCAAGTGATTATCCCAATGAGGTTGTTCCGCGCGCTTCGTTGTGGCATTCTGGATGGCGATGAAGCAGCGGCGAATTCCATTCAAGACGCTCGCCAAACTGCTGGCAGTTTGTCTGGTCCTTTTCATTATGTTGCGCTGGTTTGAACACACTCAGGTTTATCATCCGGACCGCATCTTGACTACTACCGGCGCCGAACTTGGCCGGCCATTCGAAGATGTTTGGTTCAAGACCAAAGACGGAGTTGAATTGAACGGCTGGTTTTTTCCGGGCAACACAAATTCCATGCGCGCTTCAACCGCCGCGCTCATCTGCCATGGCAATGCCGGAAATATCGGCTACCGGTTGGACATGTGCCAGGCATTGTTGGAAACCGGCATCAGTGTTTTTGTATTCGATTATCGCGGATATGGCCGGAGTCGGGGACGTCCGAGTGAAGAAGGAACCTATCTCGACGCGCAAGGCGCTTATCAATGGTTAGTGCAGAAAGGCTTTAATCCGACAAACGTTGTTGCATACGGCGAATCGCTTGGCGGCGGGGTCGCTGGCGAACTCGCAATGCGCGAAACTTTGGGCGGATTGATTTTGCAAAGCACCTTTTGCAGCATTCCGGACATCGGAGCCGAATTATTTCCCTGGCTTCCGGTGCGTTTGATGAGTTCGATTAAATACGAAACTTGCAAAAAGCTGCCGCGGCTTCGAATTCCCATTCTCGTCATGCATAGCCGTGTGGACGGATTAATCGGCTTTCATCACGCGCAAAGGAATTTTGCGCTGGCAAACGAGCCAAAACTGTTTTGGGAGCTCAACGGCGATCACAATAATCCGGTTTCTGACCCAAAACATTTCATCGCAGGCATTGAGAAGCTTTTGAAGATGGTTGAAGACGATCGCGTACGGACTGAGACAACTTCCACTTCTTCAAACCGAAGATAACCCAGCGTTTTAGCGTCATATGCCAACGTGATGTAGCAGCCGACGTAAGGAGACTCTAATCGATCGACCGTCGAACAAAGAGGAAATGAGCCTGCTCACGTCGGTTGCTATACTATAAATCAGAACGCATAAAGTTTTGTTTGCGTGCGCAGGTAAAGCCGATCACCCGCTAGCGCGGGCGTCGCCAATATACGCTCGCCAAAATTGACCTGGTGCAGAATCTCAGGCTTGTCGCCGCCAGCTTTTACTACGGCCAGCTTGCCGGGAACTGAAGCAACATAAATCCGGCCGTCCGCCGCCACTGGGGAGGCGTAGTAGCCTTCAGTCGCCTCAAGCCGTTCCTGCAAATAAAACGGTCGGCCGGTTTTTGCATCAAAAGAAGACATCATTCCGCCATCGCGAATCAGATAGATGCGACCATTGTAATAGAGCGGCGAAGGAACATAAGGCAGTCCGCGCGTCGCCTTCCAGGCTACATGCGTCTCGGTAATGTCTCCCTGTCCACCAGGACGGACAGCTACCATTACATTTTGAGACTTTGCCAGCCGCGTCTGCATTTTGTCCCAATCCGATTTTGTGATCTTGCCGTCGCGATCAGAATCCAGTCCGCGAATGTATTCGCGCATAGGCGCCGGGAATTCATCGAGTGCAATATCGCCGTCGTGATTTTTATCGTACTGCGCCAGGAATGAATCCCACGTGCCCCACGGCGCGTCCCCTTTGCCGGGCGTCCAGCCAGCAAAATATATCAGGCCAGCTCCTTCAACAGGAGTTGTACAATCGAAACTGACCAAACCCCCAACAAACCAATGTTCCTGGCCGGTTTTAAGATCGTAACCCTTAAGCTGGGACGAGCCTGGCACAACGATTTCATCAGCACCCTTGCTCTTCCAATGAATCGGAGTTCCAAAACCGCCGAAAGCGTCTGGTCGCGGCGTCTCCCACAGCATTTTTCCGGTCGTCAGATCGACCGCGAGCAATGATGAATTCGCATCCTGGTCACGGCATAGGATTACCCGCTTGCCGATAATGATCGGCGATGTGCCCGAGCCATAGCTTCCGCCGCTCAGCGCAACTGGTAATGGAAAACGCCACAGTTCTTTTCCTTTGAAGTCATAGCTAACGAGGCCAACCGAACCGAAGTAACTAACGACTCGCTTGCCATCCGTGGCCGGAGTTGAAGCAGCAGGGCTGCCGTCCGTACTATGAAACGCCTCGAGCTTGCGTGGCTTGATGCCTCGGGACCAGAACAAATCACCAGTGCGCGTCGCATAACAACGCGTTTGCAATTCTCCATCGACAAAGGTGGTCAGAAAAATTCGGTCGGCCCAAACGCAAGGAGATGATGGGGACCAGGGAACATCGATGCACCAGTGGACATTGTTAGTCGGCCCGATTTTTATTGGCGGTCTGGCTTTTGTGGCAACGCCAGAACCGTTCGGCCCGCGGAACTGAGGCCAGTTTGTCGGCGATGCCCTCCCGTCACTGACAATGCCATTAAGGCCGAGCGATAGAACAAATCCAATGAGTACAATTCCAAATCTGAGTTGCATAATTCGCTTGTGAATGGGAGAAAAATGGCCGGAAGCTTGCAGCGTCGTCAATAAGAATGGAGATTTGCGTTGCGGTGAGGGGTTCAGGACTGAATTATGGCTCCCGCGCCGTGATTGATGCTACTTTCAACGTAACCAAGGCGGACGTGCTGGCGATGGCCTGCCACTGTTACGACACGTCCACCACCGTTCGGCAACATCGGCGTTCGTATCAAATAGCAATTCCAATGCTTCTGGCAGGCATCGGTCTGCTGACTGTGCTGAGGGAGCAGCTCCGACCGATTGGAATACTTCTGCTGCTGTGTTCTGCACTTTCAGCAGCCTTCATCCCAGGCTGGTTTCGCCGCAGTCTTCGTCGGTCCGCCGAAAAGATGATCGCGGAACCTTCATTTCAGAAGGTATTTGGCGCTCACACCTTGATTTTAACTGATGAGGGCCTTGCATCCAAATCCCCCACAGGTGAGGGTAAGTTCTCCTGGGAAGCCGTAGTCGAAGTTAAACTCACCCCCGAGCACTTATTCATAATGTTGCCCGGTGCACAAGGTTTTCCGATTCCGCGCTCACAAATTGCGGACTTCACGATTCAAGAGATGAAATCGTTTGTCGAATCTCGGGTCTCGGAAAGGGCGAAGTGAGTTTTGACCAGTGACTACTGAGAGTTTCACACAAGGTGAATACGAGTAAACAATCGTCTCCTTCCGGCTTGCTTTTCCGCGCTAAAACTTGATTCTCAAACCGGTTTCCAGAAATATCATTACGATTCACCAATTACCAATCCCATGAAACGACGCGAATTCATCACCGGTTCACTGGCAGCTTCCGCTCTGGCGGGTGTAAGCACTCTCGCAGGTGCCGCCGAGAAAGGGCATAGCACTGAGCGCGATTATTACGAATTACGCGCTTACCGACTCAAAGCCGGGGCGAGCCATGAACTGCTGGATAATTATCTCGAAATGGCGGCTATTCCGGCGTGGAATCGACTTGGCATTAAAACCGTCGGCGTTTTCACTGAGATGGAGCCGAAGGATGGCCCGGCGCTTTGGGTGCTGATTCCACATCCATCGCTGGAATCATTTTCGACGGCATGGTCGCGATTGAATGCCGATACGGAATATCAGAAGGCCGGCGCAAGTTATCTTCAAACGGCGAAAGACAATCCGGCATTTGACCGGATTGATAGTTGGCTGTTGCTCGCGTTCGTTGGCATGCCCCGGCTGGAGGTCCCGGCGTTGCTGGGCGAGAAGAAGCAGCGCGTTTTCGAAATGCGGACTTACGAAAGCTACAGCGAAGTCAAGGCGTTGAAGAAAGTGCAAATGTTCAATTCAGGCGAGATTGAAGTCATGAAGGAAGTGAAGCTTTCTCCCGTGTTTTACGGTCAGGCACTGGTTGGACGCGATTTGCCACATTTAACTTACATGTTGTGCGGCGAAAACAAGGAAATCCACAAGAAGCATTTTGGCGATTTTGCCAAGCATCCAACGTGGGAAAAATTGAAGAACGACCCGGAGTACGCAGACACGGTGTCGAAGATAATTAGCCGGTATTTGGAGCCGGTGAGTTATTCGCAGATTTGAAAGCCGTGATTAGTGGTTGGTGATTAGTAATCCAACGCCTGACAACTGCGCGCAGCTCGCTTCGAAATG
>Ga0068857_100001615_pt1 | contig 18094 bp, 11 predicted proteins | sample KBSCornC72_FD_66591 | JGI IMG/M metagenome (GOLD analysis project Ga0068857, IMG submission 66591) | Corn rhizosphere microbial communities from Kellogg Biological Station, Michigan, USA - KBS Corn C7-2 | ecosystem: Host-associated > Plants > Roots > Rhizosphere > Soil ...
GTGCCGGAAGAGCTGATCGGCCACACCGAGTTCCCGCCGCTGTCGGCCGAACGGCCGTACGTGCTGACGCTCGGCCCGCACGACTTCTTCCTGTTTGCGCTGCACGTGCCCGAGCCACGGCCGGGCGACGCGGCGGCGCCGCCACCCGCGATCCGCAGCGCCAACGGCTGGGCGGGCGTGTTCGAGCGGCGGGGCCGGACGCAGCTCGAGGAGGCGCTGACCAAGCACCTGCCCCGCCAGCGCTGGTTCGCCGCCAAATCGCGCAAGATCCGCCGGGTTTCCGTCGGCGACGCAATGCGGCTGGGCCCGGCCAGGGGCGAGCCGGTCGGCTACCTGTGCCTGATCGACGTCGAGCTGACAGAAGGGGAGCCCGAGACCTACCTGCTGCCGCTGGCGGCGCGGCGGGTCGACGACGCCCCGCACGACGATCCGATCGCGGTGGTCAGGGGCGGCGAGGGCGACGTGCTGCTGGTCGACGGCGCCGACGACCCCGCGGTCGCCAGGGCGCTGCTCGAGCTGGTCCGCCGCCGGCGCCGCGTGGCCGGCCGGTCGGGCAGCCTGGAAGGGGTGCCCGAACGTTCGCTGCGGCGGCTGGCCGCTGGCCATGACCTGACTCCGGCGCCGCTGGGTGCCGAGCAGAGCAACAGCTCGATCGCGTTCGGCCAGGGGCTGATCATGAAGCTGTTCCGCAAGGCGGAGGCGGGGACGAACCCCGAGGCCGAGCTCGGCGGCCTGCTCTCGGCCAAGGGCTTCGAGCACGTGCCGCCGACGGCGGGCGTGCTCGAGTATCGGCGGGCGAAGGGGGCGCCGATCACCGTCGGCGTGCTCCAGGGATACGTCGCCAACGAGGGGAATGCCTGGGCGTATGCGCTGGACGAGATCGGGCGGTTTCTGGAGGAGGCGCTGGCGCGAGAGGACGGCCCGCCGGGAGCGGGGCCGCACGACCCGCTTGGCCCGCCCCAGTCGGCGGAGGTGTCGGAGATGGTGGGCTCGTTCGAGGAGGTGGCTCGGCTGCTGGGCCAGCGCACGGGCGAGCTGCACCGGGTGCTCGCCTCCGCCGCGGCACCCGACGCGCCGGAGCCGTTCTCGGCGCTTCAGCAGCGGTCGCTGGTGCAGTCACTGCGGACGCTCGTCCGCCAGACCTTCCGCTCGGTTCGCCGTGCCGGTGGCGACGTGATGCCCGACGGGCTGGCCGGCCGGGAGGAGGAGGTGTCCGCGCTGCTGGCCGAGCTGCTGGCCGACCGGCTGTCGGGCAGCCAGATTCGTACCCATGGAGACCTGCATCTGGGCCAGGTGCTGTGGACCGGCCGGGACGTCGTGTTCATCGACTTCGAGGGCGAGCCGGCGCGCACCCTGGGCCAGCGGCGGCTCAAGCGGTCCCCGCTGCGCGATGTGGCCGGCATGCTGCGCTCCTTCCACTACGCCGCCTACGCCGGGCTGTTCCAGGAATGCGGCCGCGACGACCCCACCGGCGGCCGGGCGGAGGGATGGGTGCAAGCGTGGCGGGCCGCCGTCTCCGCGGCCTTCCTGCGCGGGTACCGCGACGCTGTCGCCGGGGCCGGCTTCGTGCCTCAGGACGACGCCGAGTTCGGCCGGCTGCTGCGCCTGTTCCTGCTGGAGAAGTCGGTTTACGAGATCGGCTACGAGCTCGACAACCGGCCCGACTGGGTCGCCATCCCCGCCCACGGCCTCGACGAGCTGCTCGGCACATGACCGGCGGCCGGCAGGCGCTCGGCCGCCTCGCGGCCGAGCTCGGCGTGCAGCGCGCGTACACCGACGCCGCCGGCAGGCGCCGCACCGCGTCGACCGCCGCGCTGGCCGCCGTGTGCACCGCGCTCGGTTGGGAGGTGGCCGAGGGCGGGCGGGGAGCGGACGAGGCGCTGCGCACCCTGAGGGCCGGCCGGGCGGCGTCGCTGGCCGATCCGGTCGCCGTGATCCGCGACGGCACGTCACCGGCGATCGGCGTCCGCCCTCAGGGCGGCGGCGCTCTGGAGTGGGTGCTCCGGCGGGAGGACGGCCGGGAGCTGTCGGGCACGGCCGCTGCTCTCGACCTGGTCTACCGGGAGGGCGGCTCGTGGTGGATGCCGCTGCCCGGCCCGCTGCCGGTGGGACGCCATCTGCTGACGCTCGAGCAGGGCCGTCGGGCGCAGGAGGTGCACCTGCTGTGCGCCCCCCGTGCGGCCATGCGGCCCGATCGCCGGGGGTGGGGGCTGTTCCTGCCTCTCTACGCGCTGCCAGGGAGGTGGGGGATCGGCGACATGACCGAGCTCCGGCGGCTGGTCGAGTGGTCGGGCGAGCGGGGGGCGGCCATGGTCGGCAGCACGCCGATCTTCGCCAGCTTCCTCGACCGGCCATTCGATCCCAGCCCTTACGCGCCGGTCAGCCGGCTGTTCTGGAACGAGGTCTATCTCGACCCGGCCGCGGCGCCCGAGCTCGAGCGCAGCGCGGCCGCCCGCGAGCTGCTGGGCTCGCCCGGCTACCAGCGAGAGCTGGCGCGACTGCGGGCGGAGCCGTTGGTCGACCACGCCGGCGCGATGGCGGCCAAGCGTCAGGTGCTGGAGGCGCTGCTTCATGCCGTGGCCGGTGAGCGGCGGGCGAAGCTCCAGTCGCGCCGGGCGGATCAGCCGCACCTCGATGCCTACGCCCGGTTCCGTGCCCGCTGCGAGGCGGCGAGAGGGGGATGGCCGGCCTGGGCTGACGGCGATCAGCCGAGCGACGAGGCCGCCGAGTACCACACGTACGTGCAGATGCTGTGCGCCGAGCAGCTGGAGGCCGCCGGATCAGCCGATGCGCTCTACCTGGACATGCCGCTGGGTGTCCACCCTGACGGCTTCGACACCTGGCGGTTCGCGGACAGCTTCGTCGACGGCCTGTCGGTGGGTGCGCCGCCGGACGAGCTGTTCGCCGGCGGCCAGGACTGGGGGTTCCGGCCGCTGCATCCTGAGCGCACCCGCCAGGACGGCCACCGCTACCTCCAGGCCAGCCTGGACACCCTGCTCGGGCATGCCGCGACCGTCCGCATCGACCACGTCATGGGGCTGCACCGGCTCTACTGCGTGCCCTTCGGCATGGGGGCGAAGGAGGGAGTCTACGTGCGGCAGCCGGCGGATGAGCTGTACGCCCTGCTGGCCATCGAGTCGCATCGTCACGGCACGGTGCTGGTGGGCGAGGATCTGGGCACGGTGCCGGGCGAGGTACGGACGGCGATGAGCCGCCGGGGCCTGCTCCGCTCGTATGTGCTGCAGCTCGAGCTGCAGCCGGACGGTGATCCGTTCGCAGAGGTGCCGCGGGACGCCCTTGCGGGTACCAACACGCACGACATGCCGACTTTCGGAGGATTCTGGGAGGGCGAGGACATCGAGCGGCGGCTGCAGATCGGCCTGATCGGCGCTGCCGATGCGACCCGCGAACGCGAGCTGCGCTCGGCGCTTCGGGCCGCCCTGACCCGGTCGCTGGACCGGCGCGGTCACGCGGCCGCCTCCGAGCGCGACGCCTACCGAGCTGCGATGCTCGAGCTGGCGGCGTCGGCTGCGCAGCTTGTGGTCGTCAACCTCGAGGACATGTGGGGCGAGACCGAGCCGCAAAACCTGCCGGGCACCAGTGTCGAGCAGCCCAATTGGCGGCGGCGGGCCCGGTATGGCGTCGATCAGCTCGACGATGTGCCAGGATTGGCGGCGAGCCTGGGCGCGATCGCCGGGGCACGAGGGAGGGCCGCATGAGCCGGTCACTGGACCGCACCGTGATGCGCCACGACGTCAGCTTGCTGAGCGACCAGGACCTGTACCTGTTCAACGAGGGCACGCACACGACGCTGGGCGAGCACCTGGGCGCTCACCCGATGGAGGCGGGCGCCACCGCTGGCACCTACTTCGGGGTCTGGGCGCCGGGGGCGCGGGCGGTGTCGGTGGCCGGCGACTTCAACGGCTGGCAGCCCGGCAGCCATCCGCTGGCGCCGCGGGCCAGCTCGGGCATCTGGGAGGGTTTCCTGCCCGACATCGGCGCCGGGACGCTCTACAAGTACGCGGTCGAGTCCGACCTGGGCACGGTGCTCAAGGCCGACCCGTTCGCGCTCTACAGCGAGCAGCCGCCGCGCACAGCCTCCGTGGTCTGGGACCTCGACCACCCCTGGGCCGACGACGAGTGGATGGCGGCCAGGGTGAAGCGGAGCCGATTGAGCGACCCGATCAGCATCTACGAGATGCACCTTGGGTCGTGGCGGAAGAAACCTGAGGACGGCGATCGGCCCCTGACCTACCTGGAGCTGGCCGAGCAGCTGCCGCCCTACCTGTCGGAGTTGGGCTTCACCCACGTCGAGTTCCTGCCCGTCATGGAGCATCCGTTCACGGGCTCCTGGGGCTACCAGTCGACCGGATACTTCGCCCCCACGAGCCGGTTCGGGACGCCGCAGGAGTTCATGGCGCTGACCGAGGCGCTGCACCGTGCCGGCATCGGCGTGGTGCTGGACTGGGTGCCATCGCACTTCGCCACCGATCCCCACGGGCTGGCCCTGTTCGACGGCACGCATCTGTACGAGCATGCCGATCCGCGACAGGGCTTCCACCCGGACTGGGGCAGCTACATCTTCAACTACGGCCGCAACGAGGTGCGCAGCTTCCTGATCTCGAGCGGGATGCACTGGCTCGACCGCTACCACGCCGACGGCCTCCGGGTGGACGCAGTGGCGTCGATGCTCTACCTCGACTACTCCCGCAAGGAGGGCGAGTGGGTGCCCAACCGTTACGGGGGCCGCGAGAACATCGAGGCGATCGGGGTGATGCGGGCGCTGAACACCGCGGTCTACGAGCGGCATGAGGGCGTCCAGACCTACGCCGAGGAGTCGACCGCGTGGCCGATGGTGTCGCGCCCCACCTACCTGGGCGGCCTTGGCTTCGGATTCAAGTGGGACATGGGCTGGATGCACGACACGCTGTCCTACATGCAGCAGGACCCGGTGCACCGCAGCCACCACCACCACATGCTGACCTTCCGGGGTCTGTACGCCTTCACCGAGAACTACGTGCTGCCGCTGTCGCACGACGAGGTGGTGCACGGCAAGGGATCCCTGATCGACAAGATGCCCGGGAACGAGTGGCAGCAGCGGGCCAACCTGCGGTTGCTGCTGGGCTACATGTACGGCGTGCCCGGCAAGAAGCTGCTGTTCATGGGCGGCGAGTTCGGCCAGCGGCGGGAGTGGCACCACGACCGCAGCCTCGACTGGCACCTGCTAGCCGAGCCCGGCCACGATGGCCTGCGCCGATGGGTGGCCGACCTGAACGCGGCCTACCGGTCGCAGCCGGAGCTGCACGAGCTCGACTCCGATCCAGAAGGCTTCGAATGGGTTCATGTGCACGATGCCGAGGCCGGCGTGCTGGCCTTCGCCCGTCACTCCGAGGGCGGCGGCACGGCGCTGGCGGTCTGCAACTTCACGCCCGTGCTGCGGACGCATTACCGGGTGGGCGCGCCGCTGCCCGGGCGCTGGCGCGAGGTGCTGAACTCCGATGCGGAGATCTACGGCGGCAGCGGCGCCGGCAACCTGGGCGGCGTGGACACCTCCGCCGAGCCGCTGCACGGCCGGGAGCAGTCGCTGACGCTGACCCTGCCGCCGCTCGGGTTCGCCCTGTTCGTGCACGAGCCGGGCGCGTGATCAGGCCGATCCCGGGTGCCCGCCCGAAGGGCGGCGGCGCCACGTCCTTCTCCGTCTGGGCGCCCCGCGCCGGAGTGGTCGAGGTGCACCTGCTCGACCCGGACGAGTGCCATCCGCTGCGCCCCGCGGGCGACGGCTGGTTCACCGCGGAGCTGGACGGGGTGGCGCCGGGACGTCGCTACCGCTACCGGCTGGATGGCGGCGACGAGGCCGCCGACCCCGCGTCGGCGCACCAGCCCGACGGGGTGCACGGGCCGTCCGAGGTCGTCGATCCCGGCTTCGCCTGGACCGACATCGGGTGGCGGGGCGTGCCGCTGGCCGACCTGGTGCTGTACGAGCTGCATGTCGGCACCTTCACGCCGGAGGGCACCTTCGACGCGATCGTCCCCCGGCTGGCCGAGCTGGCCGATCTGGGCGTAAACGCGATCGAGCTGATGCCGGTGGCCGCGTTTCCCGGCTCCCGGAACTGGGGTTACGATGGCGTGTTCCCGTATGCCGTGCAGACGACGTACGGCGGCCCGGAGGGGCTGAAACGGCTGGTCGACGCCGCCCATGCGGCCGGCGTGGCGGTGTGCCTCGACGTCGTCTACAACCACCTCGGCCCCGAGGGCAACGTGCTCCACCGCTACGGCCCCTACTTCACCGACCGCTACGCCACGCCGTGGGGCGAGGCGATCAACGTGGACGGCGCCGGGTCGGAGCCGGTGCGCGGCTACCTGGTGGGAAACGCGCTGCGCTGGTTCGAGGACTTCCACGTCGATGCGCTGCGGCTGGATGCGGTCGACCAGATCGTCGACCGCTCGGCGGTGCACCTGCTGGCCCAGTTGGCGGATGAGGTGGAGGAGCTCGCGGAGCGGCTGGGTCGGCCGCTGCACCTGATCGCGGAGAGCGATCTCAACGACCCGCGGATGGTGACCGGGCGCGACGCCGGCGGGCTGGGCATGGACGCGCAGTGGTCGGACGACTTCCACCACTCCCTGCACTGGCTGCTGACCGGCGAGCAGCGTGGGTACTATGCCGACTTCGCCGGGCCGTGGGCACTGGCCAAGGCCTACCGCGACGGCTTCGTGTATGACGGCCTGCGCTCGCCCAGTCGCGGTCGCCGGCACGGCGCCGGCGCCCGGTCGGTGCCCGGCAGGCGGCTCGTCGTCTATGCGCAGAACCACGACCAGATCGGAAACAGGATGCAGGGTGAGCGGCTGATCGAGGTGGCCGGAGCGGCGCGCGCCCGACTGGCGGCGGTCGCGGTGCTCGCCTCGCCGTTCGTGCCGATGCTGTTCATGGGCGAGGAGCACGGGGAGCGGGCGCCGTTCCAGTACTTCGTCAGTCACACCGACGCCGACCTGGTCGAGGCGGTGCGGCGTGGGCGCGCGGAGGAGTTCGCGGGCTTCGAGTGGGCCGGCGATCCGCCCGATCCCCAGTCGGAGGAGACCTTCGCGCGGTCGAGGATCAGCTGGGAGTCGCGCGGCCAGGGTGACGGGGCAGCGATGCTGGGGCTGTACCGCGAGCTGCTGGCGCTCCGCCGCAGCCGCCCCGCCCTGCGGCAGCTGGACACCGCCCGGGTGGAGACCGCCCGGATGCCCGGCACGCTGTGGGTGCGCCGCGACCAGGACGGCGATCAGGCGCTCGTCTGCCTTCACACCGGGCCGGCCGACGCCGACCTTGAGCTGCCCTTCGAAGGATCATGGAGGGTGGCCCTCGACTCCGCGGACGAGCGGTTCGGCGGCCCGGGCGCCGGCCGCCTGGACGGTTCCCTGCTGGCCCGCGCTGACTCCGCCATCGTCCTGGTGAGCGGCGATGCCTAGCCTGCGGATCTGGCCCGGCAATCCCTACCCGATGGGCGCCACCTGGGACGGCGAGGGAACCAACTTTGCCATCTTCTCCGAGCATGCGACGGGGGTCGAGCTGTGCCTGTTCGACTCGCTGGAGGCGGAGCACGAGTCGCACCGGATCGAGCTGACCGAGCGCACCGACCTGATCTGGCACGTCTACCTTCCCGACGTGCGGCCGGGCCAGCTCTACGGCTACCGGGTGCACGGGCCCTACGCCCCGCACGAGGGACATCGGTTCAACCCCCAAAAGCTGGTGCTCGACCCCTACGCCAAGGCGGTGAACGGCGAGATCCGCTGGAACGACTCGCTGTTCGGCTACACCGTCGGTGGGCCTGACGAGGACCTGTCACTCGACGATCGCGACAGCGCCCCGCACATGTCGAAGTGTGCGGTGATCGACCCAGCGTTCACCTGGGGCGACGACCGCCGGCCTTCGGTGCCCTTCAACCGCTCGGTGATCTACGAGTGCCATGTGCGGGGGATGACGATGCGGCATCCGGGCGTGCCCGAGGAGCTCCGCGGCACCTATCTGGGCATGGCCAGCGAAGCCATCATCGACCACCTGCAGTCGCTGGGGGTGACGGCGGTCGAGCTGCTGCCGGTTCACCAGTTCCTGAACGACCGGCACCTGGTCGACAGGGGGCTGACGAACTACTGGGGCTACAACTCGATCGCCTTCCTGGCGCCCGACAGCCGCTACTCGACCGGAGGGCCGCCGGGCAGCCAGGTGCGCGAGTTCAAGTCGATGGTCAAGGCGTTCCACCGGGCCGGCATCGAGGTGATCCTGGACGTGGTCTACAACCACACCGGCGAGGGCAACCACATGGGCCCCACGATCGGCCTGCGAGGCGTCGACAACCAGGCGTTCTACCGGCTCAACCCCGACGATCCCCGCTACTACTTCGACTTCACCGGCACCGGCAACAGTCTCAACATGCGCCATCCGCGGACGGTGCAGCTGATCTTCGACAGCCTGCGCTACTGGGTGGGCGACATGCACGTCGACGGGTTCCGGTTCGACCTGGCGCCGGTGCTGGCCCGTGAGCTGTACGAGGTCGACCGGCTGGCGGCCTTCTTCGACATCATGCAGCAGGACCCGATGCTGTCGCAGGTGAAGCTGATCGCCGAGCCCTGGGACCTGGGCGAGGGCGGCTACCAGATCGGCAACTTCCCGGTCGGCTGGGCCGAGTGGAACGGCGAGTACCGTGACGGCGTACGGGCGTTCTGGCGCGGGGACGGCAGGCTGGCGGAGCTGGCCTCGCGGGTATCGGGCTCCAGCGACCTGTACGCCGCCGGCGGCCGGCGCACGTATGCCAGCGTCAACTTCGTCACCGCCCACGACGGTTTCACGCTCAACGACCTGGTGTCGTACGAGCAGAAGCACAACGAGGCCAACGGCGAGGACAACCGCGACGGCACCAACGACAACCTCAGCCGCAACTGGGGCGAGGAGGGGCCGACCGGGGCGCCGGCGGTGGTCACGCTGCGCGAGCGAATGAAGCGAAACTTCCTGGCCACGCTGGTCTTCTCGCAGGGCGTGCGCATGCTGCTGGGAGGCGACGAGATCGGGCGTACCCAGCGCGGCAACAACAACGCCTACGCGCAGGACAACGAGATCTCGTGGGTCGACTGGGACCTGTCGCCGGCCGATCGCGAGCTGCTCGACTTCACCCGCGAGATCCTGGCCATCTTCCGCGACAACCCCGTGTTTCGCCGTCGCGGCTTCTTCACCGGGCGGCCGGTGCGCTCCGGGGAGATCAAGGATGTCACCTGGCTGCACCCGCAGGGACGCGAGATGGCCGAGGCCGACTGGAACGACCCCAACCAGAAGGTGATCGGGATGCTGATAGACGGCGAGGCCACGGACGAGGTCGACGAGCGCGGCCGTCCGATCTCGGGCAGAACGGTGCTGCTGCTGATGAACGGCGGGCCGGCCAGCCGCCGCTTCGTCGTGCCCCAGCTCGACCGTGCCGGCGTCTGGGAGGAGGTCGTGAACACGGCCCGTCCCGGCCGGCGGGCGGTGCGGCGGCGGGCGATCAACCTGGTCGCGCACTCGTTCGTGCTGGTCGAGCTGACGCGGGAGCCGGAAGCGGCGCCCGGCGCCGTCGTATGACCCTGCCGCTGTCCTGCTACCGGCTGCAGCTCTCGGCCGACTTCAGGCTCGACGACGCCCGGCGCGCCCTGCCGTATCTCGACCGGCTGGGAGTCGACCACCTGTACCTGTCGCCCGTGCTGACGGCACGGCCCGGGAGCACCCACGGCTATGACGTCACCGGACCAGGGGAGGTGAGCCCGGCGCTGGGCGGCGAGAGGGCGCTGCGGAGGCTGAGCGAGGCGGCGCGCGACCGCGGGATGGGGATCCTGCTCGACATCGTCCCCAACCACATGGCGGCCGACGAGCACAACCCGTGGTGGCGGGACGTGCTGAAGTTCGGCCCGGAGTCGCGCTACGCCCGCCACTTCGATATCGAGTGGGATGCACCGGGCGCCGACAGGCGGCTGATCCTGCCGGTTCTCGGAAAGCCGCTTGGGGAGGCCCTGGCCGACGGTGAGCTGCGGGTCGTGGAGGAGGAGGGCGAGCCGCGCGTGGCCTATCACGATCGGCGGTTCCCGGTCGCTCCTCGCACCACCGAAGGCGGTGACGACGTGACCGCTGTGCTCGAGCGGCAGCACTACCGGCTGGAGTTCTGGCGTGACGGCCTAAACCGGTTGAATTACCGCCGCTTCTTCGACGTTTCCGAGCTGGCCGCGCTACGTGCCGAGGACGAGCGGGTGTTCGAGGACACCCACCGACTGGTGCTGGGGCTGCTCGCGGACGGGGTGGTGCAGGGGTTCCGCGTCGACCATGTCGACGGGCTGTCGCTCCCGCGCCGGTATCTCGGGCGGCTCCGCGAGGCCGCCGGCGATGCCCACATCGTGGTGGAGAAGATCCTCGCCCGGGACGAGCGGCTGCCCGTGGAGTGGCCGGTGCATGGCACAACGGGATACGACTTCCTGGCAGTGTCGGGCGGCCTGTTCGTGGAGCCGGACGGCGCTAAGCGGATCGAGCGCGCCTATGTGGAGCTGACCGGGCGACGGACGCACTTCCAGGCATCGGCGCTGGCTGGAAAGCGGGACGTGCTTGACGGCCTCTTCCGACCCGACGTGGATCGCGTGGTTCGTGCAGCGAAGGCTGCCGGCCTGCCCAGCGAGAACCTCGAGTCGGCGATGCGCACGCTCACGATGAACCTCTGGGTCTACCGCACGTACGTCGAGGGCGGACCGGCCGGCCGTATCGATGCGGAACGGATCCGGGATGCCGCGAGCTACGCGAGAGACGGCGAGCCTGAGTTCGTCCGGACCGTGGACAGCATCGTCGCCACGCTGCTTGATCCGAAGGGGGAGCAGCAGCTCGCCTTCGTCCACGCCTGGCAGCAGCTGACGGGGCCGATCGCGGCCAAGGGGGTCGAGGACACCGCGCTCTACCGCGACGCTCGCCTGCTTTCGCGGAACGAGCCGGGCCTCGAGCCGGATTGGCTATGGAGCGAGCCGGCCGAGTACGCCGCGTGGTGCGCCGACCAGGTCGGGCGGTATCCGATGACCACGACCTCCACGCATGACACGAAGCGCGGCGAGGACACCCGTGCTCGCATCACCGCGCTCAGCTGGATGCCTGCGGAGTGGCTGGCGGCGCGCGATCGGTGGTCGGCGATGAACGCACGGCTTCGCAGGCGCGAGGACTCGCCGAGCGCTCCAGAGGAATGGTTGCTCTACCAGACGCTGGTCGGCGTCTGGCCGCCCGACCCGGCTGATCGCGACGATTTCGCGGAGCGGATCACCGCATATCTCCGTAAGGCGCTTCGCGAGGCGAAGCGGCACACCAGCTGGCTCGATCCGGACGAGGAGTACGAGGAGGCGGTGATCGGGTTCGCCGAGGCAATCCTTGCCGACGATGAGTTCGTCGCCGACCTGGACGCCTTCGCCGGGCGGATAGCGGGGCTGGGCGCCCGTGTGTCGCTCGGACAGGTCGTCCTCAAGCTGTTCGCCCCCGGCTGCCCCGACACGTATTGGGGCAACGAGCTCCCCCAGCTCACCCTTGTCGATCCCGACAATCGCCGCCCGATCGACTTCCATCGGCATAGCGAGCTTCTGGCCGAGCTCGAGCGCCGCCATGCCCAGGATCCGGGGGAGCTCGTCAGGGAGCTGGCCGAGAGCCCGCAGGACGGTCGCTTGAAACTGCTGGTCACGTGGGCGTGCTTGCAGCTGCGGCGCCGGGATCCGGAGCTGTTCCGGAACGGAGAGCACCTCGTGCTGGGGACGACCGGTCCAGTGATTGCGGTCGCACGCCGGCTCGGCAACCGGTGGGCGGTTGCCGTGGTGCGGCGTCACGGGAACGTCGCCGAGGCAACCGTGAGCGTGCCCGACGATGCACCATCCCGCCTGCGAAACGTGCTCACAGGTGAAGTCGTTCACGATCGCCGACTGCGCATCCGCGACCTGGTCGGCGCGACCTCAGTCGCCGTTCTGTCGTCCTAGACCCGTGCCGGAATCGCCAGGCACGTCCTCGGTGGGCTCACTCTTCCAGCCCGAGCCCGCCCCAGACGACACGTTCCCAGCCCTCGTCTGGCAGTCCCATGGCGCGGCGTTCCTCGAGCGTCATGGCGGCAATCCGGGCGCGGGCCTTCCGGGCCTCGTCGACGATCGATGGGGACGAGAAGGCATCTGCCGGGCTCGGCGGGGGTGCCGATTCCAGCCACGCGGAGAGCCAGTCCTCCAGCGACGGAGCGCGCTGCTCCGTGGTCAAGCCCCACACCACCTCGCCGTCGTCCTGCTCGATCTCGTCGAACTCGACGCCGACCACACGCCCGCTCGCCGAATCGAGACAGTCCCACCCACCGTCGTATGCCACCAGCGGAATCACCCCCTGTGGCCATGGCTCTTCGAGCTCGCCCTGGGGTTCCGAGAGGAGCTCGACATAGGTGTCAGCGACGGCACCGACCGGCAGCAGGCCACTGTCAGGGCCGACTCCACCGTCCGCGACCTCCAGGTAAAACCGGCACAGGATGTCCGGCAGCGCGATCCCGAGCCGGGCCTGCGCTTCTTCGACCTGTGCCGCGCTCGCCGGCGGCGGCGCTGGCTCGGTGGCCGGAGTGGACATCTGCTGCCCGACGGCTTCGGCGCGGCGTGCCATCTCGTGATCGATGCGACCGTCGCGGATCGAGGCAAGGGTTCGCGCCAGGTCGCCGGCGAATCCCTGCATCGCCATCCCCAGTCCGCCGAGGTCGAGCGTCGACACGTTCCGGTCGAACACCGTCGGCACCGCGTCGATACGGCGGTGCGGATCCGCTGCCCGCTGCTGCAGCCGCTCGATCAGAGAGGTGATGTGCTCGCCCATGTGGCCACCTATCGGCGCGCATCACTTTCGGCTCAAGACCTGTCAGATGCGCGGTACGGTCGCGCCCGCCTCACGCGTGTCGGCGGTGCTCGCCTGGAACTCGTCGGAGTCGTATCGCCAGAAGGCCGGGATGGCGAGCGCGCAGATCGCGACGGCGCCGACACACAGCACGCCGCCTGACACGACGGCGCTGCGGATGCCGACCAGCGACGCTGCGACTCCCGACTCGACGTTCCCCAGCAGCGGGCCGGTCGAGTAGCTGAGCTGTTCGATGCCCGCCAGCCGCCCGCGGAGGGCGTCGGGGATGGTCTGGTTCCAGATGGTGGATCGGAAGATGCCCGAGATCATGTCGGCTGCCCCGGCCAGGCCGAGTGCGAACAGCGCCACGGCCAGGTTCGGCGCCAGCCCGAACACGACGATGGCAGCACCCCAGCCCGCGGCGGCGAGGCAGACGGCGCGGCCGTGCCGGTGGACGCGGCCCGCCCAGCCGCTGGACAGCGTGGCGACCAGCGAGCCGACGCTGGGCGCCGCGTAGAGCAGGCCGAGCACGCCGGCCCCGCCGTAGGACTCGGCGATCGCCGGGAACAGCGCCATCGGCATGCCGAAGAACATGGCAACGATGTCGACCGCGTAGGTGCCCACCAGCTCCGGCCTGCCGGCGGCGTAGCGGATGCCCTCGACGATGCCGCGCAGCGAGGGCCGTGCGGCGTCGGCCGGCGGCGGGACGGCGCGCATCATCCGCAGCATGGCCAGCGAGAACAGGAATGTCGCCACGTCGAGCACGTAGGTCAGCGGCAGGCCGATGACCGCGATCAACACCCCGCCCAGGGCCGGCCCGACCACCATGCCGACGTTCATGCGAAAGGACGACAGGGCCGAGGCCGCGGGCAGCTCGTCCCGCTCGACCAGCCGCGGCGTCAGCGCCTCCAGCGAGGGACGCTGCAGCCCGTCGATGGTGGCCATCACGGATGCGACGACGAACAGCACCCACAGCTGCGGGTCGGGGGAGAGCGCGTTGATGACCAGCACGCCGGTGGCGGCGGCGAAGCCGAGCTCGGTCAGCTGCAGCATCCGCCGGCGGTCGTGAGCGTCGGCCAGCGCGCCGCCGAGCAGGGCGGCCGCGATCAGCGGGGCGAACTCGGCGATCCCCAGCAGGCCGACGATCAGCGCCGACCCGCTCAGCTGGTAGGCCTGGTAGGGAAGCGCCACGTAGGTCACCATCGAGCCCAGGAAGGTCACGATCTGCCCGGTGAAGAGCAGGCGGAAATCCCGGTGCCGGCGAAGCGGCCCGACGTCCATGGCGATGGTGGCGATCAACCTGCGAAGCCGCAGCATCCGTGCAAGGTAGCGGCCTACGATGCTGCCCATGCAGCCCAGCTTTTCGCTCCGGATCGCCGATGCCGAGCTCGATCCCGACCCGCTCGACCCGGCCGCGGTCCTGGCCGGCGACCCTCAGGCCAGCGATGCGGTGATCTGGGAGTCGGAGGACGGCCGCATCGTCCGCGGGATCTGGCAGTGCACCCCGGGAGTGGTGGCCGATGTCGAGCAGGACGAGATGTTCGTGGTCGTCAGCGGCCGTGCCAGCATCGCCTTTGAGGACGGCCGGATGCTCGACGTCGGCCCGGGGGACATGGGCGTGCTGTCCCGCGGCGCGCGAACCACCTGGACCGTCCATGAGACGATCCGCAAGGCCTACCAGATCACCCTCACCGGATGACGGCGACCGCTGTGCCCTCCCACGCTGCGGCCTTTGAGGGAGCCAGCACCCGCAGCTTCTGGCTCGACCGGCCGATCGCCCCCGCCCGCCGGCCCCCGCTTCGCGGCCGGGCGACCTGTGACCTGGCGATCGTGGGCGGCGGGCTGACGGGGCTGTGGGCCGCCCTTCACGCGAAGCAGGACGATCCCGCGCGGGAGGTTGTCGTGCTCGAGGCGAACGCGGTGGCCGAGGGAGCCAGCGGCCGCAACGGCGGTTTCGTCGAGGCGTCGCTGACCCACGGGCTGGAGAACGGGCTGCGCCGGTTCCCGGATGAGATCGAGCTGCTGGAGCGGCTGGGCCACGAGAACATGGCCGGGCTGGAGGCGTTCATCGATCAGCACGGCATCGAGGCGGACTATGAGAAGACCGGCATGCTGATCGTCGCCCGCGAACCGCACGAGGAGGTCGAGCTGCGGGAGCACGCGGCGCAGCTGCGCGAGTTCGGCTACGACGCCCGGTATCTGAACGGCGACGGCGTGCGGCACGAGGTCGACTCGCCCACCTATCGGGGGGCACTGTGGCAGCGGACGGGCAGTGCGATCGTCGATCCGGCCCGTCTGGCCTGGGGGCTGGCCGGCGCCGCGGAGTCGATGGGCGTCCGCATCCATGAGGGGTCGCAGGTGGACGCGCTCCGCAGCACGCCGGGAGGTGTCGAGCTGCGCACCGGCGGGGCCACCCTGCGGGCGCGGCGGGTGATCCTGGCGACGAACGGCTTCCCCCCGCTGATGCGGTCGATCCGCCGCTACATCGTGCCCGTGTACGACTACGTGCTGGTGACCGAGCCGCTCTCGGCCGAGCAGCGTGCCGCGATCGGCTGGCGGAACCGCCAGGGCATCGGCGACGCGGCAAACCAGTTCCACTACTACCGGCTGACCGCCGACGGGCGGATCCTGTGGGGCGGATACGACGCCATCTATCACTTCCGAAACGGCGTGTCGCCCCGGCTCGAGCAGCGGTTCGCCACCTTCGAGCTGCTCTCCCGCCAGTTCTTCGAGACCTTTCCGCAGCTCGAGGGTCTGCGCTTCAGCCACCGCTGGGCCGGGGTGATCGACACATCGAGCAGGTTCTGCGTGATGTTCGGCACCGGCATGTCGGGCAAGCTCGCTTATGCCGTCGGCTACACCGGCCTGGGGGTGGCCGCAACCCGCTTCGGCGCCCGGGTGGCACTCGACCTGGCCGACGGCTGCGACACCGAGCGCACCCGGCTGCGCTTCGTCCGCTCCAAGCCGCTGCCGTTCCCTCCGGAGCCGCTCCGCTACGCCGGCATCCAGCTCACGCGGCGGGCGCTGGCCGCGGCCGACCGGAACGGCGGCCGCAGGGGCCTGTGGCTGCGGACGCTCGACCGGCTGGGGCTCGGCTTCGACAGCTGACCACGCGATTCAGCTCGGCGACCACCGCGCGGGCTGGTCCTGGCGCGCCCGGCCCAGCGCCTCCAGCCGTTCCAGGTGGGAGATCGCCTCGACCAGCGCGAACCGCTGCTCGTGGAAGCCGAGACCCTCGGCGGCCCAGACGACTCCGGCCACGTCGTGGGCCGAGCGGGCGCCGTCGCGCAGCGCCTGCTGGTGGACGTCGAGCCGCTCTGCGTGATGGGCACGGATCTCGCCCGTTCGCCTGGCCGGATCGCCGATCACCGGGCCGTGCCCGGGGAATACGGTCGTCGCCGGCAGCCCGTCGATCCGGCCCAGCGAGTGGAGGTACGCGCCCAGCGGGTCGTGTCGCGTGTCGGGCCAGCGTCCGACGTTGGGCGTGATCTCCTCCAGCAGCACGTCGGCGGAGAACAGTCGGCCGCTGTCCTCGCCGAACAGCGCGATGTGGCCGTCGGCGTGGCCGGGCAGGACGAGCACCGCGAACCGCTCGCCCTGCATGTCGAGCTCGTCGCCCTCGTCGACCAGCAGCGTCGGCGTCGCCGGGTGAACCGGCGTGGCCGCCTCGGCCTCGGTCGACCGCGCCGCCATGGCCGGCGGCATGCCGTGATGCTCGAGGTAGCGGGTGAAGGCGTCGTCGTCGGCGTCCTCGCCCCAGGCCAACCTGGTCAGCCGGGCGTCGAGCGTGCCCTGCACCACCTCGCCGGCCGCGGTCAGCTCGGCCAGCCCGGCGCTCGCTCCCAGATGATCGGGGTGGTAGTGGGTGAGCACGATCCGTCGCACCTCGGGCCGGCCCAGCTGCTCGAGCGCCTCGTCCCACCACTCGAGCGTCGAGCGGCTGCCCAACCCGCAATCGATGATCGTCCAGCCCGCCGGGTCATCGACCGCGTAGCAGTGGACGTGGTCGAGCGCCCAGGGCAGCGGCAGCGTGACCCGCACCACGCCCCCGCCCAGATCAGTCAGCTCCGCTCGCACCGCGCGGATTCTGCCAGGATGCCGGCCATGGGCGAGCACCCTGGGGTAGTCAACCGCGCGGCGTGGGACGAGCTGGCCCGGCTCCACGGCCAGGATCGCGTGTACGACGTCGACGGCTTCCTTCGCGGCAACGACACGCTTGACGCACTGGAGACGGGGCTGGTGGGCGACGTGCGCGGGCTCGACCTGCTGCACCTGCAGTGCCACTTCGGCCTCGACACGCTGTCGTGGGCGCGGCGCGGCGCCCGCGTCACCGGCGTCGACTTCTCGCCGGTCGCGATCGAGCGGGCACGGTCGCTGGCCGGCCGGGCCGGTCTCGACGCCACCTTCCTCGAGGCCGACACCCAGGCGCTACCCGGCCAGCTGGCCGGGCGCTTCGACGTGGCCTTCGCCTCCTACGGCGTGCTCTGTTGGATCGGCGACCTTGATGCGTGGATGCGCGGCGCAGCGCTCGCCCTGCGGCCGGGCGGCCGGCTGGTGCTGGTCGAGTTCCACCCGCTGTACACGATGGTCGACCGGGTGGATCCGCTCGAGCTCGGCTTCCCCTACGGCGGCGGCGCTCCCTGCCGCTTCGAGGAGGCGGGCTCCTACGCCGACCCCGACCTGGCGACCTCCGCGAACGTCACCATCGAGTTCCCCCACTCGGTGGGCGAGGTGGTGACGGCTGCGATCGACGCCGGGCTTGCCGTCCGCCGGCTGGAGGAACACCTCCGGGCTTCGGGGGACGGGCGCGACATCCTCACCGAGCAGCCCGGCGGCGGCTACCGGCTGGTGGTTGCCGGGCAGGAGCTGCCGCTCCTGTACTCCCTGGTCGCCCAGCGGCCGCCCGCATAGTGGACGATCCCGACACCCTGGCCGAGGAGCTGGGAGAGCTGACGACCGCGCTCACCTGCGAGCTGCACGAGGCCATCGAGCACCTCCGCCAGCCCGGCCACTTCCCGCCGGCGGGCATGCCCGCCGCGGCGCTGTTCGACCATCCCCCGGGAGCCGAGAAGCCCCGCCATCGCTCCGGGGCGCCGTCGCCGGAGACGGCGGAGCTGGTCGCCGCGGCAGCCGAGCGCGCCCGCGAGCGGCTGGGTTACGGCCGGCGCGACGGGAACCCGCTGTTGCCGGCGCTGGCACTGGCGGCGTTCTACCTGGTCGAGGCGC
>Ga0068857_100001616_pt1 | contig 18092 bp, 11 predicted proteins | sample KBSCornC72_FD_66591 | JGI IMG/M metagenome (GOLD analysis project Ga0068857, IMG submission 66591) | Corn rhizosphere microbial communities from Kellogg Biological Station, Michigan, USA - KBS Corn C7-2 | ecosystem: Host-associated > Plants > Roots > Rhizosphere > Soil ...
GTGAAACTTGTACCGCTTGTCGCGCCACCAAAATGTAGAAATGTATAGGAAGTTCCTGCCCTAATGTTGTAAATGTAATTCGCATCGGCAGCGATTGCTCCCGGCGCTTGGGTTGTCATTTGCACATTGGGCCTTTTTATCGTGAACTTCGCCTCGCCGACAACTTTCTGCCCGTGGACGGTCGCGGAGCATGTCACGGCGCGATTTGTTGCTCCGTCCACCCAGTAGAACACCACGTTCGTCAAAATGGTTGCAAAATTTGAGTAAACTGTTCCCGAGTTGACGCTGGCAATGTAATTTGAAATCGCGAAGCCAGGGACATTCCATTGATAGTTAGTTGGCTGAACTGGAGCCGGAACCGAGACAGTGCAATAGAGGTTGATTTGTTGGCCAACAACCACCGTGGTTGTCTTATCAGTGAGTTCCGCGCCCGTATTTGCATCGAAGATTCTGACTTTGACCTCCGTCCCTCCAGCCCCACCCGTATAGTAGTCCACGCGGGCTTTTGGAGTGACATCCACCGTCTGGTCCGCCGCCAGAGTTGCGTAAACGTACCCATAACTGTCTGGCGTTCCAAACCCGCCAATCGTAATTTCCTCGGGCGATAGAAGACGCGAGCCGGGACTGTTGGGGGACTCAAGTTTAGTCGCCGTTCCGAAAATCGCGAACAATTTTGTAGCGCTGCCGGATGAATTTCCACCCGTATAGAAGTTGATTTTGAACCGCTCCTCGCGAGCGTGCCATGAGTGCGTTATGTCATGGGAATAACAACCACCACCATCATAAATATCGCCGTCAGTATCCGAGCGGACCTTCCAATCGGCGAACCTGTAGGCGATGGGTTTGCCCTCGTCGGCGCCGCCTGTGTTGGTGCCGGTATCCGTGCAGGCGATTGTGAACGCAGCCAATGATCCGCCGTATTGGACATGATAATCCCAGTTGTTCCAGAGATAATCATAATCGCAGTAACCGCGGGTTTCGTTCGTCTGGCCTTGGGTTTCTGGCCCGTAGTAGAAAGCGTCACCGGTGTCGATTTGGCTGTAACTATTCTGAGCTGAATCCTCGTATTTGAAAGTCGTATCCCACGAGCGGGCGCGAGACCGGGTGCCAACTGCAACATGCGAGGCGTGCGTTCACAGAGGATTTACGCCGCCTACTTCGTCACCGCAATCATATCGACCGTGACCGTTTTCCCCTCCACTGCCACTCCCCTCACCTTCGCTTTCGACGCCGTCGGCGGACGCACCGGATTGAAAAACTTGGGACGAATGTCATTCAGCGCGTTGCCCGCCAAATCATCTGTCACATAGTATGTCGCTTTCACGAGATGTTCGAAATCACTTCCCGTCTTTTTCAATACGGCCTCCAGCGACTTAAAAATCTCCTCAACTTCCCCCACTCCATCTTGCGCGCCCATCCCATAAAGCCCCGACACATAAATCAGTTTCCCCCGATTCACTTTTGCGACGCGGCTGAAAACTTTCGTCGAAGTCGTCCCGGGCGGCGTCAGGAAAACCACCGAGTCGTTCTCATTCGTCACACCCGTCTTCCCAGCCACGATCAGTTCAATTTCAATTGGCGGATTTGGCGCGGGACTAATCCATTCAACAAAGACAGTCGGTGGCGCGTGTCCTCCGAAATAATCCACGATCGCTTTCCGGACCACCCCTGCTTCGGACATCGGCTGGAAAAATGCCTTCAGTTGAAGGACATCTGACTTACCCAGTCCTGAATGACCGATCGCTGACATCAGCTTGCCAAGCGTTTGCGTCGTCGCCACAGGCAGACTGTTTGTATCCGCCATACCTGACACATAAATAATCGGTCCGTTCGCAGGCCCGGTTGCGGGATTGATTTCATTATCAAAGGACAAGCCGGCTGGCAGTATTGGCCTGGGGATCATGGGATCGGTTTGCAGCCGCGGTATGGCGACTGCATCCATTGCGACCAATGCATCCAAATGTGGCAAAACCGTTACCACGAACGTCACCGCAGGTTTATTGGTGCCCGTAAAGATCTGCGCCAGAACTTTCTGAACTAACGGGTAGTCATTAGTATATCTTATGTATATATTAAGTTTAATAATATTTCCGTACCCAGAGTTCAATGTACTCAGAATCTGAGATAAGAGGACAAACACCCGTCCGCTTTGAGCGGTTACGTCACGTGATATGATCTGCCCCGGCGTATCGTAAGGCAGGATCTGCGACGTATGGATCAATGAAAGCGAGTCGGTGATTACTGCCTTCGAAGTGCCCGTAGCCAGATCGGGTTCCAAGTATGTCAAATGCGTTTCCCGAACCGCTCCATTTAGGTTCAACTGGAGAAAGCCGAAAGCGATCACGACAACAAGCCTGGCCAAGTGCATTCCAAGGTTTTAAATGCATGCAAGTTTTCACGCAAGCGGCTATTCTGCGATTGTTCCTCAGCTCTAACATGCTAATATTTTGTCGCGAACTTTAAGGTTACTTGGTCGGTCACATGGTTGTGACAATCACTTGTCACATTATCATTGACGGCCGGTTAATGCCTCAGTGAAAGGTAGGGCGCGGTGTCCTCACCGCGCCGCACCGCGTTGTGATGCTTGAAACCCGGCATGGTCCAGTGCTCTTAAGTTAGAGATTTGAAATGTTCATATATCCTAAAAAATATGACGTAATTGTCCTCGGTGCGGGACACGCTGGCATCGAAGCGGCACTGGCCGCTGCCCGAATGGGCTGCCAAACGTTGCTCCTGACGATCAACGCCGACACCGTCGGTCAGATGTCCTGTAACCCAGCGATCGGCGGTTTAGCCAAAGGCCACTTGGCCCGAGAGATCGACGCCATGGGAGGCGAGATGGGAAAGGCAACCGACATGACGGGTCTCCAGTTTCGGATGCTGAACACGAAGAAGGGGCCAGCCGTTTGGGCTCCCAGGGCGCAGTGCGACAAAAAAGCCTATCAGTTCAGATTGAAATGGATTTGTGAACGTGAGCGGAATTTGGATCTGAGACAAGGACAGTGCGCGCGCCTGCTACACAAGGACTCCGAAGTCTTCGGCATTGAGACAACGCTCGAAGTGCAGTACCACGGTTCGACCGTCATCGTCACGACCGGAACGTTCCTGAAGGGTTTGATGCACGTCGGCCAAAACCAACAATCCGGGGGCAGGGCGGGCGAAGCCGCCGCAACAGGATTGTCCGCATCCCTTATCGAAGTCGGCCTCGAACTCGGCCGATTGAAGACTGGCACTCCCCCCCGCCTTCTCAAACGTTCCATCGACTTTTCAAAAACAGAAATTCAGCCGGGCGACGAGCCAGTTCCGTTCTTCAGCTACTGGAAAGACGATTTGTTCCACGTGGAACATCCACTTATTGACGGTTCAGCACCTCTTGGTCCCAAACCCGGACCAAAGCCGTCGTGGGACGGCGAAGGTGTCAACCCCCACAATGTTTCACGTGGAACATTGAATTCAAGCTCCCAAAATCGACGGGGATGCTATCCGTCCGGATCCATCTTAGAACAAAACGGCGGCCAGTTGCCCTGCTACATCACCCACACCACAGACGAGACCGCCAAAATCATCCGCGCCAATCTTCACAAGTCTCCAATGTATTCCGGGGTCATACAAGGCGTAGGTCCCCGCTACTGTCCCTCCGTTGAAGATAAGATCGTAAAGTTTCCCGAGAAAGAACGGCAGCAAATCTTCCTCGAACCCGAAGGAATTGCCACAGATGAAATCTACGTCAACGGCTTCTCCACTTGCCTCCCATTCGATGTCCAACATCAAATGGTTCGCACAATCGTCGGCTGCGAAAACGCCGAGATACTCCGACCCGCCTACGCCGTCGAATACGACTTCGCATTCCCAACCCAACTTCACGCTTCGCTCGAAACGAAGTGCTGCCGGAATCTTTATCTCGCCGGCCAGATTAACGGCACATCTGGCTACGAAGAAGCAGCCGCCCAAGGTCTCATGGCAGGCATTAACGCGGCGCGACGAGTCAAAGGACTTCACGCAGTCGTCCTTCAAAGAGACCAGGCCTACATCGGCGTCCTCATAGATGATCTAGTAACCAAGGGTACCGTTGAGCCCTACCGCATGTTTACCTCACGTGCCGAGTATCGCCTGCTGCTGCGTCAGGATAATGCCGATATGCGCTTATCGGATATCGGGCACGAAATCGGGTTACTCCAAGCACGGAACTACAGCAAGTTTTGTGCCAAACGTGAGGCGATCGCCGTCGAATTAAATCGCTTGGAAACTGTGCGCAACGGTTCACAAACTCTAGCTCAGCTTCTCCGCCGTCCCGAAGTTAATTATCGAGACATTTGCGACACTAATACACAGTTGTCGGACGAACTAGTTCAACAGATCGAAATTTCCCTTAAGTACGCCGGCTACATCGACCGCCAGGAAGCCGAGGTCGGAAAAATTAAAGCCTTGGAAGAAAAGCAGATCCCCGAATCCTTCGATTATGCAGAAGTGCCGAGCCTAAGAAATGAAGCCAGACAAAAGCTCGCCAAAATTCGGCCCGCAACTTTAGGCCAGGCCTCGCGAATCTCTGGCGTATCACCATCAGATATAGGCATTCTGATGGTATGGCTGAAGAGAGGCAGCCAGCAGTCAGACTCCAAATCTGTGTCTTAGGGCCAGCAGGCCTTTGATATCCAGTTACTGGGGACATAGTTATCATAAACGCATAGTCGAATTCGAGTCCCTTGACCGGATCAATTGCGAAGCCTAGACTCCGCAATATACATGAAGTGTCTTTGCAAGATTCTTGCGGCAGCGTTCCTGGCTTGCGCCTTCCACGTGAAGGGGCAGTTAGTGGATGGAATCAAAGTCGTGGTCGATGATTCCCTCGTGACCCATGTCGATGTCGATTTGGACATGCTGGGGAGAGGGGCAGTGGAGTCGTTGCAACGACAATACTCTCGGGAGCCCGAAGTATTTCAAAAGAAATTGTCAGAAGCCGAAGGGGACAGCCTCGAACGCTTGCTGGATCGCCAATTGATTCTGCACGAATTTAAGTCGTTGAAGGTCCCAGAAACCATCCTCGATTCGGAGGTCGATAAGGAAATCCAGAACGAGATTCAATCACGTTATGGCGATCGAATGACATTGATGAAAACCTTACAGGCCGAAGGCATTAACATCGAGACGCATCGCAAGCAGATTCGCGAAAGAATTATCATCAGCTTTCTCACCCACAAAAATGTTTCGTCCGAAGTCATCATTTCGCCTCACAAGGTGGAAGCCTTTTACATTTCTCATACCAATGACTTTAAATTGGAAGATCAGGTAAAACTGAGAATGATAGTTTTAACAAACAGCACTTCTGTTGAAGCGCCTCAACCGAAAAAACTTGCCGAGGAGATCGTGACGAAACTTAAAGAAGGGGCGGATTTCGGACAATTGGCGGCCGTCTATTCCCAGGTTCCGCAACGGCGCGACAAAGGCGAATGGACAGAGCGAGCCATCCTGCGAAAAGAAATCGCCGATGCAGCATTCAAATTAAAGACCGGTGAGTACAGCGACGTCATCGAAACTCCAGATGCCTGCTACATAATCCTGATCGAAGATATCAAATCCTCGCATATGAAATCGCTCGGTGAAGTACGCGATCAAATCGAGGGAACTTTGAAACTGGAAGAGCGGTCCCGACTGGAAAAACAGTGGCTGGCGAAGTTAAAGAGGAAAACCTTCGTCAGATACTTCTGAGATGAGGACGGCTCGGATCGGGATTACGCTGGGGGATGTCACCGGGATCGGGCCGGAAGTGACGCTCAAAGCTTTGGCCGCGCAAGACGAATCAGATAACGCTCGTTATTTGTTAATCGGGGACGTTGAGCACATCCAGGCTCTAAATCGCAAATTGGGTCTGAATCTTTCCTTGGAACTCCTCCACGGTGAATTTCCGAATGATTCGGCTGAAGAAGTTATCCAACAACGCGAAGGAGGAACCGCCCACATCAAAGTGACCCAGCTTGGTGCGAAGCAACAAGAGGGAACAGGCATCTTCGCAGTTCTCGGAAAAAAGCCCGGAAAGGATGGCGGAATTTTCATTTCCAATCCGTTACATGAACCCTTGCCGAAGAATCTGGCGAGCGGCGCATCCGAAGCTGCTCAAGCCGCAGTTGCATGGTTGCGCGAAGGGGCTCGTCGTTGCATGGACGGCGAACTCGACGCGATGGTGACTGCGCCTGTCAACAAGGAAGCCACCGTCCGCTCCGGCCAGGCATTTGTCGGACAGACCGAATTCCTCTCTGAGCTCGCGAGTGCAAAACGCACGGCGATGATGCTGCTGGGTCAGGATGATCGCGGACGTTGGTTGCGAGTCGCCCTGGTGACCACTCATTTTCCACTAAAACTTGTGCCGGACCAAATCACGAAGGAAAAAATCGAAATGACGATCGAACTCGCGACTCAAGCTTGTCGTGATCTCCGCCTGAAGCGATCGCGTGTGGCAGTGTGCGGCCTGAATCCTCACGCGGGCGAGGGCGGCAAAATGGGAACCGAAGAACAAACGACCATTGAGCCAGCAGTAAAGTCCGCAAGGGCTAAAGGATTCGACGTGGTCGGCCCGATGAGCGCGGATTCACTCTTCTACTATGCGTACCGCGGCGAATACGACGCAGTCGTTGCGATGTATCACGATCAGGGTTTGGTGCCCCTCAAGATGATTGGCTTTGAAACCGGCATCAATTGGACATTGGGCCTTCCGTTTATTCGGACTTCGCCCGACCATGGAACAGCCTATGACATCGCCGGTAAAGGAAGAGCAGATGGGAGGAGCATGATGTCTGCGATTGACCTCGCCAAAAAGCTCTCGGTGGCGCGTCATTCATAGAACGACAATGGCTTACGAATATCGCATCGTTCGACGCGTCGAATTTTCCGAAACGGACATGGCGGGAATTGTCCATTACTCAAATTTCTTTCGCTACATGGAAGCTGCGGAACACGCCTTTTTTCGCTCGATTGGATTTTCCGTGGTGACTCGAAACGTGGACCCTCCGGTTGGCTGGCCGCGGGTCCACGCCGAATGCGACTATAGGCGTCCAATCCGCTTTGAGGACGAAATTGAAATCCAGATGTACGTCACGAAAAAGAAATCAAAGTCCCTGACCTACGGGTTTTGGTTTCGGAAGCTCGATGGAGATGGAGTTGTCGATATTGCCCAGGGTTCACTAACCGTAGTGTGTGTCAGGCATGTAAATGGAAGAATGAAAGCGGCGGCCATTCCCAAAGAAATAGCAAAAAAAGTAGATGTCGTGCCTGCGAAAGTGCTCAAAAAACTAACGAAAAAACGAGAACAATCGGCCAGGAAGTAAACTGTCTGGAATTATGACAATATGTTGCCTCTAAACCAGCATTTGGCCAGCGGTTTCCTGAGCACCAAGTAAACTTTTGATCTTAATGATGAGTGCTTTCGGCGTAACTGGCTTTGCTATGAAGTCCGTCCCGCCGGATTCGAAGCCTGCGAAACGGCTGAATTGACCAGACATTCCTGTCATAATAATGATTGGGGTCGCAGCGGTAACCGGGTGCTTGCGCAGCGTCTCACAAACTGCAAACCCATCCAAACCCGGCAACAAAAGGTCAAGAAGGATTAGGTCCGGTACCAGCGAGACAGCTTTCTCGACCGCGTCAATACCGTTTGCCGCAGTGGTGATGGAAAAACCTTCTCCTTTCAAACTAAGACGAAGCAAGCCGAGTAAGTGCTTATTATCGTCAACCACCAGAATTTTCTTACGCATACACAGGCAAGGCGGACAGCCCCAGACCCAACTGAAAGCAGCACAAATAGTGCCGTAAGTTGTGCTTCTGCCTCATCCGGAGGAAATCAAGTCCGCGATTTCACGCCCCACGCACTCTTGACGACTGCGCGTCCGTTCCCTACCGTAGCCGACTCGCTGACGGTGGAAGCCCACAACGGTGTTACCTCATTGGACTTTGTCAGCAATTTACGGAAAGGTTTAGTTTGTGAATGTTACGGTAGAAAATCTCGCACCTTGCAAAAAGCTTGTTCGCGTTGAAATCGAAGCGCCAAAAGTGGATGAAACTTTTGACTCCATTACCAAAGAGTTCCAGAAACAGGCCACTCTGCCAGGGTTTCGCCCCGGTAAAGCCCCACGAGATATGGTCTTGCGGAAATACGAGAAAGACATTCAGGACGAAGTCAAACGCAAGCTAATATCCGATTCGTACAAGAAAGCCGTTGAGGACCAGAAATTGGACGTGTTGGGTTATCCGGACATCGAGGAAATTCAATTCAATCGCGGACAATCACTCCAATTTGCGGCTACAATTGAAACCGCGCCTGAATTCGAGTTGCCGGAATACAAAGGTCTGCCCGTGAAGAAAGAAAATCGAACCGTGACCGACCAGGACCTCGAGAAAGCGCTCCAGGCACTGCGCGAGCCGCGAGTTACTTTCCAAACTGTCGATCGTCCAATTCAAACCGGTGACATTGCAGTTGTGAATTACTCCGGCACAAGCGAGGGAAAACCGATTACCGAAATTGCGCCAACCGCTAAAGGGCTGACCGAGCAGAAAGGTTTCTGGCTCGATGTCCCTTCGACTTCCTTCATTCCCGGATTTGCGGATCAATTGCTCGGGGCAAAGGCTGGTGATAAACGAACTGTGAATGTCGATTTCCCGGCTGACTTTGTAACGCCGCAGCTTGCCGGCAAGAAGGGCATTTACGATGTCGAAGTAGTCGAAGTTAAAGAAAAAGTTTTGCCTGCCCTGGACGAAGCGTTTGCCAAATCCTACGGTGCTGAGAGCCTTGAGAAGTTGCGTGAAGGCGTTAAAGGCGATCTGGAGAACGAGTTGAATTATAAGCAGCGAAACAGTACTCGAAATCAACTGATTCGCTCGCTGTTGAATCGCGTCAATTTCGAATTACCGGAAACTGCTGTGAAACAGGAGACGCGCAATGTTGTCTATGACCTCGTGCAGGAGAACTCGAAGCGCGGTGTATCGCGCGAAATCATCGAGCAACAAAAAGATCAAATCTACGCCGCCGCGACCAGGAATGCGCAAGATCGAGTCAAGGTAGCGTTCCTGATGCAAAAGATCGCGGAAAAGGAAGACATCAAAGTTTCACAAGAGGAAATCTCCAGACGCATTTTACATCTCGCCGGCGTGTATCAGATCCCTCCTGAGAAATTTGCTAAGGACCTCCAAAAACGCAACGGACTCATTGAGATCTATGACCAGATCATGAACGAAAAAGTTCTCGAATTTCTGGAAAAGAACGCGCAGATAGAAACGGTTGAACCCGGAGCCGAAACAGGCGTAAATCCCAGTTAGAGCCCGAGATGCAAATCGCGACACCTCGGTCTCGCGCGCATGCTGCCAACATGCTCGGCGTCAGCCTCCGCATTCGCTGCAACAAGTTGCACGAGCAACGATTCCGAACCTGCCGGTGATCCAGTGGAAAACGAACACAGGAAAGCCAAGCGTAGCGAAATAATTCGCATCGCCGATTCATCCTTGGCCAGGGAGAGATTTTCGCGCAATCGTTTGCATTCTTACTTCTAATCCTTCCCCCAAAAACTTCTTTGGATTAAGCTGCCCAATGCTGAAAGGCGGTACGGTAGGGACTGCTCAAAATTCGAATAACTTCGGTGAAGAAACCCTTCCAATAAGAGAAGCTTCTATCTTCTCATTTTGAAAATAATTTCTTGTTAAAAAAATTCTCGAGGAGTAAAAGCGGTTAGTCGCCTAGGTTTTTACGAATGGACGGTAGCACGTTTTGAATTTTCATGAACAGGAGCGTCGATCTTCCTGGAGAGAGTGCTTGCCTCAGAGGGGAAACGAATTTCTTTGTGCGGGATTCTATCGACGTCCCGCCCTCTCCGATACAGGTTTCATTGCCGACTGATTTCATTCCCAAGACTTTGCTATGGTGGGAACAGGCGGAGGCTGCTCAGTTCAAAGCGACCAGACTGGCCCAAATTCGCGGAGTTTCGCTGCGTCAACTCCAGCGGCAATTCAAGCGAGCGCTCGGCTATTCGCCGCAAAAATGGCTCGACCAGCTTCGCATTACAATTGCGAAGCAACGGCTTGAAGCAGGAGGAGGCTCGATAAAAGGAATCTCGTCCGATTTGGGCTTCAGGCATCCGTCGCATTTCTGCCGCTGTTTCAAAGCTTTCAACAACTTGACTCCTTCTCAGTACGTACTCGTGCATCGGCAGAATGATGTCGCTGCTGTACTATAGTTTGTCGCCGTCGTACTATCCTTTCCCATTGTTGATTTCATAGTGTCGTTGTAGAAACGGCCACAGTGGCAGTGAGGCAAACAATTAACTCAATCGAGCATCGGACGTGTCTGCTGGCGTTCGATCACTCCTGGATCAAAACGTTATGAAAAATATTCTCATCAAACTACTGTTGCAGCAATCAACTTTGGAGCCGCTCCGCAGTATTACGCGTACGTCCCTGACACGCTATGTGGCTTTATTCTTCTTGTGTTTGGCGACTTTTCGTGTCACCGCAGTTTCCTATCTGTGGAACCTGGATTTCGGAGCCGGCACAGGTCCAAGTCAGGAAACTGGCCCCGCCGTTACGGGTTCATCAGGAGACTTTTGGAACTATTACACGCGGGATGACGGCAACGGCAATTGGTTGAGTTTCGGCGAAGTCGACTTTTTAAAGACTGCGGACAGCGCGGTTACACCTGTTGCGGTTACCGTCGATAACGCTCCGGGAGCGTGGGGTAATGGATCAGACGACCACATGTATGATAGTTACATCTACCCCTTTGGCGGGGCTGCGACGATCACGATCAAGAACCTTCCCACCGGCTCTTACAGTCTGTGGGTTTATTCTCCGGATTCGAGTCTGACAGTTAACGTGGGCAACATCGGTTATGGCAGCCAAACCACGCACGACGATGACTTTTCCGGCCAACCCAACTGGACGGCGAATACGCAGTACGCTCTCTTCTCTCCCATCTCAATCAACGCGGCCACCGACAATCTCACACTGACCGTTGATAACGGCCAAACCGGATACGCTACAATCAGCGGGCTTCAACTGGTTCGAACCTCGGGCGCTGACATCAAATTCACCAGCTTTCCCTTAAGTCAAACAGTGTCAGAAGGTTCGAGCGCCACCTTTTCAGTGACTGCAACGGGCAGCGGCACACTCTCGTATCAGTGGTTTTTCAACGGCGCACCGATTGCGGGCAAAACACAATCTACTCTGACTTTATCCTCAGTGAGCGTGGCTGACGCCGGTTCGTATGCTGTCCGAGTCCAGAACAGCACGGGTCAGGAACTTAGCGGCAACGCTCGACTGATCGTGTGGCGACAGACTACTGAAAAGCTTTGGAACATTGATCTGGGCGCAGGCAGTGGACCAAGTGCCAAGACCGGCGCGGCAGCCATTGGACGGACGACTTCCGATTTCTGGAATTTCTATACGCGTGATGACGGTAACGGTGGTTGGCTAACGCACGGAACGCTCAACAATCTCAAGACTGCAGATGGACAAACGCCCGTAGCCAATGTGAATCTTATCGTGGACAATGCGCCGGGGGCGTGGGGTAACGGTTCGAGCGATTCCATGTATGAAAGCTATCTCTATCCGTTTGACTCGCCGCCCGCTGTTATCACCGTCCAAAATCTGCCAGTTGGCGTTTATGATCTCTACGTTTACTCGCAGGATGGCGCATATGACGTCAGTTGTGGCGGCGTCAGCTACGGCACAAAAACCTGCTACGACGCTCCCATTGTTAGCCCACCTCTCTGGCAGGAGAATCGCCAGTACGTTCGCTTTCCTGCCGTGCGCGTTACATCCGCAGGGCAAAGTCTGACGATCAATGTTCAGCCGGGCCAAAGCGGTTACGCGATCATTAGTGGCTTGCAAATCGCTCAATCGAATCCGATGTGGAACCTGGACTTCGGAGCTGGGGCTGGCCCAAGCCCGAAGACAGGCGCAGCGGTCGTCGGCGCTTCGGGGGATTTCTGGAACTATTACACCAGGGACGGCGCCAATGGCTGGATTTACTCAGGGCGACTGGATCGACTGGCAACTTCGGACGGCTCAATCACTCCGGTGGCAGTTACGGTGGTGAATGCACCAGGGGCCTGGTATCTGCCGAATTCAACCGAACCGATGTACAGCAAATATATTTATCCTCTCAATTACCCGGGCGGTGTCGCAACCATCACGATCAAGAGTTTGCCCGCAGGCACGTTCGACCTCTACGTTTATTCGCCCGACGGACAGTTTGTGGTTAATATTGGCGCCACAAGTTACGGGCCCGAATTTGGCGCAGATCCTTCGCCGATTGGGACTCCTGTTTGGCAGCGGGGCGTCCAGTATGGGGTATTTCAAAATATCAGCGTCGCTGCAGGCCAGGATGTCGTGCTGACTGTCAGCCCAAATCCAGGGGGAAGTGGAATTTATGCAAGCATTAGCGGCCTGCAGTTGGTACAGAAATCTGGGGCGGATATCAGATTCTCATCGTTGGTCAACGACGCGCCACTCGTAGCGATTCACGATTCCGAGTACACCCGAGCGTTGAATGCTTCGGGGCATTGGCCTTATTTTGTTATGCCTGCTTCGATCAAAGAGGCTCTGCGATCGGATGGGACCGCCTTCAAAGTCGTCAGTGACGCTAACATTTCTAATGGTGTTCTTCTCACCAACGGAGCACCGCGTTATCCGATCTTGATCAGTTTTAATTCGGAAGCAATTGCCGACTCTGAAATCACTCCATTGCTCAATTATGTTAATGCCGGCGGGTTCCTGCTGATGGGTTCTTCGTCATTTACACGCAATCAGGCGGGAACGTCGCGCGGCAATTTCGCGATCGCATCACAGATGCAAATGAATTCGGGTGGCGGATGGATACAGAACGGACATCTTGTGAAGCTCGCCGACCACCGTCTTGTAAGCCACCTGCCGAACGGTTCTTTGATTTGGCAAATGCCCTCTCAGTCGGATGAAATACCGTGGGGGGTTTACCAATGCGGTGGCGGCCACGCTGTCGCCGGGCCTCCCGACATGTGGCAAGTGCAGCTTGCAACTCCAAGCACAGCAACCGTTCTCGCGGACGACGGCAACGGACATCCTTACCTCACGGTAACACCTTACGGTAGTGGATATATCATTTACAATGCGGCCTGGCAGCCGCTCATCGGGCACAGCGGATTCGCGCCGGGAATGTACGCATACCTGTTCATGAGGAAGGCGATCGAGTGGGCCTTCGAAAAGGCTAAAACGCCCGTTCCAAAACTGAGTCCCTGGCGATATCAACATGATTCCGCGTTCATTGTCCGCCACGACCTGGAAAACTTTCCTGGCGAAGTCCACGACATCAAGCTTTCCGCGATATATGAGCATGATCGTGGCGCAAAAGGGGATTATTATTTCTGCACCGGCACTCTTAAGCATGACATTCCAGACCACTTTCCTGCTTACAGCCAGTCCCTGATTATTTCGGACATTCGGGATGCCATACAAAACTATGGCGCAACCGTCGGACCACATAACGGGGGTCTTCAGAATGCATTCAATCTTACGCAAAGCCAATGTACGCTCTCCGAGCTTGATTACGAATACTGGCATTGGGGACTCGACGAGGCCCTGGATTTAAGTCCGCCCGGTTACACCAGCGGTAAAGAATACGCCAAAACTTCCCTTTCAATGGCATTTTCCGACGTGGAAACGTGGTTCTCAGGTTTGAATAATGGGGCCGGGCTTCGGCCGTGGGTTTCGCCCTTCTTCAATGCCACACGGGAAAATTCTTACGACATTCAAAATCAATTAAATGTTAAAATCACTGGCGAGCAAAAGATCAGTCCGTTTCCGCATTGGACAGTTTCCACTGGAACGCCGGACTTGCTCTACCCGATTCTCAGCGAACCCGTCAGCGATTGGTTTACTCAGTACCCAGGCTACACTGATTGGGGAGTAGCCCAGTCCCTCGAACCCTGGCATCCACCTGGTGTTCATACCGTTCAAACCCTTCAGCAGGGGGTGGACTTTTATTACAATCTCGGCGCATTGATAAACTTCTACTCACATACGCTCTCCGATCCGAATGCCAGCGGTGGCCCAGGAATCGGAGATCCGCCGCCGGCAGGAGATCTGGTTGCTCAATATATTAATTATTGCATGAACACCGACCTGCACCCGAATCTTTGGCCGGCCAACGCTGTCGATATCTATCAATGGTGTTTGCAACGAGCTAACGCCCAAATCGCCGCCAGCTATATCACTAAGGGAAGCCAATGTATCGCCACGATCACAATTACTGGAGCGAGTGATCCCGATACTTCAGTCGAAGAGTTCCTCCCAGCGCACGCGGCAAATCTGCAGGTTTATGCCAACGGAATCCTCGATGCCGCGCCATATCGAATCAAAGATCAAACCATTAAGGTCAAAGTCGGCACTTCTGTCTCCAATGTGCAATTGCGCTATGCTTTAACGCCGCTTGCTCTTGCCGACAGCTACACTGTTTTTTCTGGGCAAACCTTGACCGTCTCAGCCCCTGGTGTGCTGGCGAATGACACACCCGGAAGTGGGGCCAGCCTCAGTGCTGTATTGGTTGCGGGCCCTGCTCATGCAGTTTCTGGTTCTTTTAGCCTGAACGCCAACGGCTCCTTCACCTACGCTCCCGTGAATGGATTCACCAGCGACAGCTTTACGTACCAAGTAAACGACGGGACCAGTGTTTCAGCTCCGGTCACTGTGTCCATTACCATCGTCCCGACCTTCACCGATAATTTCACAAGACCAACGGATCCAATCGGACTTGAGGCTCCGTGGGTGGTGCATTTCAGTGATACCTGGATCGTAACGGGTGGGTTGCTGTACGGCCCGGACCGTCTGAGTGGAGCAAACCCGGATTATCGTTTGGCTTATGTAGCGAATCCGTGGGTAGATTATTCAGTAAAGGCAAAAGTCACTTTTCCAACAGGATCATATGGTGGAGGCATCGCTGGACGGGTTAATACTTCCACGGGAGCTCGCTACGCTGCCTGGATATACCCAGACACCTCTCCAGTGACCCCTCCGGTGAATGAACCAAACAGAGTTCAACTCGTCAAATTCGACGATTGGGGCACTTTCACTAAGGTCGGCCCGGCTTATACGCCATCGCCCGTAGTTGGCACTGGTCCCCACAACCTGGAATTGCGATTTAGCGGAAATTCCATTTCCATTTATTATGACAACGCAATCGTCATAGGACCTATCACCGACACCTCATACACCAGTGGCGGTATGGACCTAGAGTACTGGAATATTGGCAGCGTCTCGTTCGACGACGTTTCTGTTACTCCATGAAGCGAACCGAACTGCATTTAGCCAAAACAAGCTCGCGTCTGGCTAACTGGATTGGGACAGACTGACCAGGTAATCGCTCAGAAGCAGCGGTCCAAGGAAAAGACATAGGGGTCGAAGCCACATCGACCCCTTTTTGCTCGTCCATCGGCACAACACAGCCAAATCGGCTCAAAAATCCTGAAACTTTCGTCCTCCCTTTCCTGAGAATTTCACAGAAGCCGGTATTTTCGCCAGCCCGGGCCTGTGCCGAGCTCCGCGAATTATTCAATGTCCTTGATAAGTTCAAAATTCTGTATGAATTACCGAAATTTCTTTGCTGTGTTGCTGCCCACGTTCCTATCGGCAGCCGCCTGCGCCCAAGACACGGCCTTTACTTACCAAGGCCGTTTGACGGATGGCGCTGCTGCCGCGAACGGTCTTTACGACTTTACCTTTCAGTTATTCGATGCGCCCGCGGGCGGCACGAGTCAGGGCGCAGCGATCACCACGAATGGTGTCACCCTCGTTAATGGATTGTTCACAGTTGCGATGGATTTTGGCGCTGCTCCGTTCAACACAGGCGGGCCGCGCTGGCTTGAGATTGGTGTTCGAACCAATGGCGGCAACGTCTTCGCAACGATCAGTCCGCGCGCACCGCTGAGTCCCGCTCCCTACGCCATTACCGCCAGCAATCTTTCCGGCGTCGTTTCTTCGCGGGGATTGTCCGGTGCTTATACTAACGCCCTCACGCTGAATAACCCGGCCAATAGTTTCACCGGCAATGGTGCCGGCTTGACCAATCTCAATGGCGCGAACATAGCCGCCGGCACGATCAGCGACTCCAGGCTCGCCACCATCTCGACCTCGGGCAAAGTCGCAAACTCAGCCTTGAACTCCAGTGTGACACTTCTCGGCCAGACGATTGAAGGTTCCGAGATTACCGATGGAACTATTGCTAATGCCGATATCAGCCCAACCGCCGCAATAGCCGATACGAAACTCGCAACGATAGCAACTGCAGGAAAGGTCTCTGATTCTGCGCTCTCCGCCAACGTCGCTTTGTTAAACAGCGCCCAAACATTCAGTGCCGACAAACTCTTTAGCAGCGGCGTCCAAATCCAGGCGGATTCAGGCGTCGCCACAGCGCCGGGTCTGACGTTCAATGGCGACCCGGATACCGGTATTTTTCGACCAGGTGCCAACACTATCGCAATTGCCACGGCCGGTGCCGAGCAAATGAGGATCAATGCCGCCGGCAACGTTGGCATCGGTACAGCCAGCCCCTCGCGGGAATTGGAAGTTCAAAATTCGGGGGACGTCGAAATTGGCCTGCGAAGCGCCGATACCGGCGGACGGCTTTGGACCCTCCAGAGCAGCGGCATCAATGGCGGTTCTGATGATGGCTCTTTCCAAATCATTGATCGCACCGCCAATGGCTCTCGATTTCTGATTCGCACCAATGGTGACGTCGGCGTTGGCACTACCAGCCCAGTTGCGCGACTGCATGTCGCAGGCGGCACGGATGCTTCACTCACTGGGGGCGGCTACATTGTGGCAGGAAATCTTAACGGGTTTAGCTTGGCTATAGATGACAACGAGATTATGGCCCGAAACAACGGCGCTGTCTCGACGCTTTTTCTGAACCAGAATTATCCGCCGGGCCAGACTTGCCTTGGCACTCCAGGAATCGTTGTCGGCGGAAACCTGGTACCCAAGGTTGACGCAGACCAGGATGTGGGTGACTGCAATCGTGCCTGGCTTGATATTTTCTCTCACAACTTCGACAACGTCTCGGATGGCCGGCTCAAGGACCATATCGAGCCTATTCAATACGGGCTGGGAACGGTGCTTTCGCTCCGGCCCGTTTCTTATCAATGGAAGGTCAAATCGGATGGTCGCATAAATCTCGGACTCATCGCCCAGGAAGTTGAACCGCTCGTCCCCGAAGCTGTGTCTGCCGGTGGCGGTCCCGAATCTCGCCTCTCGCTCAGATACAACTACTTCATCCCGATTCTCATCAAGGCGGTTCAGGAACAGCAGACTATCATCGATGACCAACGCGCCCAAAACGCCGAGCTGAAAGCGCGTCTCGAACGGCTCGAGAAAGTTGTCAATTCTGCACTTCGCCAATAATCGTTCGCCTATTGCGCGCTATGAAACATCTGGCGATTATCAATGGCACCAATCTTCGGGAAGCGCACATCGTCATCATGCGGTATTCTGGTCTTTTCGGGCCCTGAGCCAATTCTCTCGATTTCCACATCTACGAAAATGTAGTAGAAGGTACATTTTTCGCTCGACACCGTGCATACTATAAGTCACAATCCTGACTGCAACCTCAGTTCGGTAAGCTGCGCAACTATGAGCGCCAGAAGCCTCATTCTTTTGGTCGAAGACAGCAGGGATGACGCATTCTTCTTGCGGCGGGCTTTTCTAAAAGCTGGTCTATCCCACCCCATCGTCGATGTTCGGAACGGTCAACAGGCAGTGAATTATTTGAGCGGAAACGCTTTGTATGCAGACCGGTCGCTTTACCCCTTACCTAAGCTCGTGCTCGTGGACTTGAAAATGCCGCTCATGGACGGCTTCGAGCTGTTAATGTGGCTGCGAAGTCGGCCGGAATTGGAACAACTTCCAGTAGTTGTTATCTCTTCATCCGCTCTTGCCACTGACAAAGAGAAGGCCATTAAGCTCGGCGCGAAGGATTATTTCGTTAAACCGAACGATCCCGAGGAGCTTGTGCAAGTGGTGGAAGCGTTGCACGCCAAATGGATGAAGGAGGAGACGATAAAACGTTAAAACGTAAGATGGATCCGGCT
>Ga0068857_100001627_pt1 | contig 18042 bp, 16 predicted proteins | sample KBSCornC72_FD_66591 | JGI IMG/M metagenome (GOLD analysis project Ga0068857, IMG submission 66591) | Corn rhizosphere microbial communities from Kellogg Biological Station, Michigan, USA - KBS Corn C7-2 | ecosystem: Host-associated > Plants > Roots > Rhizosphere > Soil ...
ACGCGCGTCATGGCGTGCTCCCAGCGGTGGGCTGGGAAGGGGTGGCTGCAGGTGGAGCTGGCAGCGGTCGCGTGGCAATCTCAAAGAGATGGGCCAGCTCTTCACGGCAGATGCGCTTGAAGGCGGCCACGGTAGGAACGTCCTGGCGCGGAAACTTCGCCTGTAAGCGGATCAGCACGTCGCGCCCACCCAGCAAAGGCTGTCGCAGGCGAAACAACTCCCGGCACTGCCGTTTGATGAGATTGCGCTCGACAGCGCGCTTGGCGAATTTCTTGCCGATCACTACGCCCAGGCGCGCTGGGGCGTTGCCGTTGGCGCGCACATACAGCACGAAGTGACGACTACGCCGGACCGGCCGCAAAGCAAAAACGGATGAAAACTCATCCGTTTTTGTCAGCCTTGCGGCCTTGGGGTAGGCGTGCAGGCCCATCGCCAGCGTGCCGCAAAGCCAGGGGCAACGGCCATGAGCCGCCACCCTCGGCGCGGCCGTCTTTAGATGGCCAGGCGCTTACGGCCCTTGGCGCGGCGTGCGTTCAGCACGGCACGGCCACCACGGGTCTTCATGCGGACACGGAAACCGTGGGTGCGCTTGCGACGGGTAACGGAAGGTTGATAGGTACGCTTCATGATGCACTCTCTTGTTAATGGGTGGTGCGGACATCGCCGCACGCGCCGGGCCTAGGGCTGCCCCTGCGGCCTGGTGTCGATTCAGTCAGAGAAATCGCCCACGCAGACCGCCGTGCGCTGTGTTGTTCAGGTCTAGGGTGTCACCGGAACATCGGGCACCGAGAGCATCGGGCCTAAGCCGGATCAGTCGCGACGAAGTGTTTCTCGCCCCGCATCTGACACGAACAAGCGTGCGCTCCCCTGCTGCGCATCGCAGAACCCGACATTTAAGCGGCATTTCCCACATCTGTCAAGCCTTGCTGACTGGGGATAACGTGGGCCCGGCACCCGAATTCCACCCGGCGACGAGTTGTCCCCATCGCCTTGTGCGGCTTGGTGTGCTCTGCGCAAAGCCTTGTCAGGGCTTGATTTGCGGCGAGTCAATAAAAGCGGTTGTCCACCGCTACTCACAGCGGGTCCACAGGTTATCCACAGACTTATCCTTTGTGGATAACTTTCCGCAGGGGGTACAATCCCGTTCCAATAACGAAAGCCACCCGGTTTCTGGCCTGCGCCAGACGCCCGGCGGCCGGCCCTCCCGGGGACGTCGACAGACGCGTGTGGCGCCGGTCAAACACCTAACGATAACGATGCAGGATTTCTGGCATGCGGCGTCTGCTCAGCTTGAAAGTGAGCTAACGCCGCAACAATTCAAGACGTGGATCAAGCCGCTGACGCCGCTGTCATTCGACGAGCAGGCGTGCACGCTGCGGATTGCCGCGCCCAACCGCTTCAAGCTCGACTGGGTCAAGAGCCAGTTCTCGGGCCGCATCCAGTCGCTTGCGTGCGACTACTGGGAGGCGACGGTCGACGTGCAGTTCGTGCTCGACCCGACCGCCGGCCAGCGCCAGGCGGCCTTGCAACCGTCGCTTGCGCCGGTGCCGATGCAGCCTCTGGGGGGGCAACAGATTCAACCGCGACAGGCCATGCCGGCCGGCAACGGTGCCGCGCATGATGCGACCAATCTGCGCCCCGCGCCGGCCGTGTATCGCGAAACCGCGCTCGCAACGGCCAGCCATACCGCTGCCGATATCGATGTGCCCGTGATGGATGCCGCCGAAGTCCGGGCCCAGTCGTACCGCATGCCGCAAGCGCCCGCCGTGGTCACAAACCCGGCCCCGCCCCCGCAAGCGCCGGTGGACGATTCCGTGCACGAGCGCTCGCGGTTGAACCAGATCCTGACGTTCGACAACTTCGTCACCGGTAAGGCGAACCAGTTGGCGCGCGCTGCGGCCATCCAGGTCGCCAACAACCCGGGCAAGTCGTACAACCCGCTGTACCTGTACGGCGGCGTGGGCCTGGGCAAGACGCACTTGATCCATGCCATCGGCAACTTCATGCTGATGGAGAACCCGCGCGCGCGCATCCGCTACATCCACGCAGAGCAATACGTGTCCGATGTGGTGAAGGCTTACCAACGCAAGGCGTTCGACGATTTCAAGCGCTATTACCACTCGCTCGATCTGCTGCTGATCGATGACATCCAGTTCTTCTCGGGCAAGAACCGCACGCAGGAAGAGTTCTTCTACGCGTTCGAGGCGCTGATCGCCAACCGCGCGCAGGTCATCATCACCAGCGATACGTATCCGAAAGAGATCACCGGCATCGATGACCGCCTGATCTCGCGCTTCGACTCCGGCCTGACCGTGGCCATCGAGCCGCCTGAGCTGGAGATGCGCGTCGCGATTCTGATGAAGAAGGCGCAGGCGGAGAACGTGACCGTGCCGGAAGAGGTGGCCTTCTTCGTGGCCAAGCACCTGCGCTCGAACGTGCGCGAGCTGGAAGGCGCGCTGCGCAAGATCCTGGCGTACTCCAACTTCCACGGCAAAGAGATCACGATCGAGGTCACGCGCGAGGCCCTGAAAGACCTGCTGACCGTGCAGAACCGCCAGATCTCGGTGGAAAACATCCAGAAGACCTGCGCGGATTTCTACAACATCAAGGTCGCGGATATGTATTCCAAGAAGCGGCCGGCCAACATCGCGCGCCCGCGCCAGATCGCCATGTATCTGGCCAAGGAACTCACGCAGAAGAGCCTGCCTGAGATTGGCGAATTGTTCGGCGGACGCGACCACACCACGGTGCTGCACGCCGTGCGAAAGATCGCCGACGAGCGCACCAAGGACGCCCAGCTCAACCACGAGCTGCACGTGCTGGAGCAAACGCTCAAGGGCTGACCGCGCGATGGTCAGCAGAGCGCATGGCAACGCCATTCGCCCTGAATCAAGCCTCGACAGACGCCCGCTCGAATGCGGGCGTCTTTTCATGCACAATAGACATATTTGCCGCGCGCGTGACGCTATCCAGCGCCCCCTTATTTGCGGTATAATTTGTGATTAACCCCTTGATTTACAACAACTTTGGGTTAATCGCGAATGCTCCTGCAGGCACCGGCCCACGTGGGCCCAGGCTGGGGCGCGCGCGGTGTCACCTCTCAAGCCAAGGATCGCCTTCATGCAATTGGTCAAAACCTCGCGAGACAACCTGCTGCGTCCGCTGCAAATCGTGAGCGGCATCGTGGAACGCCGACACACGCTGCCCATCCTGGCCAATCTGCTCATCACCAAGCAAGGTGAACGGGTTTCCTTCCTGTCCACCGACATCGAAATCCAGATCACCACGCACGCCGATTGCGGCGCCGGCACCGGCGATGTGGCCACCACCGTGGCCGCCCGCAAGCTGGTCGACATCCTGCGTGCCATGCCCGACGGCGAAGTCGCCCTCACGCTCAACGACAAGCGCATGACGGTGCAGTCCGGCAAGAGCCGCTTTGCGCTGCAGACGCTGGCCGCCGAAGAATTCCCGACCGTCGCAGAGGCAACCGATTTCGGTGCCCGCATCACGGTGCCGCAGAAGACGCTCAAGCATCTGCTGGCGATGGTGCATTTCGCGATGGCCCAGCAAGATATCCGCTACTACCTCAACGGCATGCTGCTGGTGGTCGATGGCAAGCAGGTCATGGCAGTCGCCACCGACGGCCACCGCCTGGCCTATTGCGGCGTTGAAACCGGCGAGCAACCGGCAGGCGCCGGCGGCCGCCAGGAAGTCATCATCCCGCGCAAGACCATTCTCGAACTCCAACGCCTGCTCGAAGACGTGGACGATCCCGTCTCGGTGCAACTGGCGTCGAACCAGGTCAAGTTCACCTTCGGCAACATCGAACTGATCTCCAAGCTGGTCGAAGGCAAGTTCCCGGATTTCCAGCGCGTGATCCCGAAGGGTTACCGCAACAGTTTCACGATCGACCGCACGTTCCTGCAGAGCGCACTGCAACGCACGGCCATCCTGACGACTGACAAGTTCAAGGGCGTGCGCTGCATGCTCGACACCAACGTCCTGAAGATCAGCTCCACCAACGCTGACCAGGAAGAAGCGCAGGAAGAACTCGAAATCGACTACCAGGGCGATGCGCTGGATATCGGTTTCAACGTCACCTACCTGCTGGACGTGCTGGCCAACCTCAAGGCCGAAAAAGTGCAGGTGAGCCTGGGCGACTCCAACTCGAGCGCACTCATCACCCTGCCCGACGACGACACCTTCAAGTACGTCGTCATGCCGATGCGCATTTGACGCACCGCTGCACCCAGAGCAAGACGAGGGGCTGGATCGTGACGATCCGCCCCTTCGCCGTTTTTAAGCAACCCCGCTGTGTGCGCAAAACGCCCATGGCTGCGAGCAGAACGACATGACCGAAGAGCAGAAACCGCAATCCACCCCCGCCGAGGCCCACAGCTATGACGCCGCCTCGATCCAGATCCTGGAAGGCCTGGAGGCGGTACGCAAGCGGCCGGGCATGTACATCGGCGACACCTCGGATGGCACCGGCCTGCACCACCTCGTGTTCGAGGTGCTGGACAACTCCATTGATGAGGCGCTGGCCGGGCATTGCACCGAGATCCAGGTCACCATCCACACGGACAACTCCATCTCCGTGATCGACAACGGCCGTGGCATCCCGACCGGCATCAAGTTTGACGACAAGCACGAGCCCAAGCGCAGCGCGACCGAGATCGCCATGACCGAGCTGCACGCCGGTGGCAAGTTCAACCAGAACAGCTACAAGGTGTCGGGCGGCCTGCACGGCGTTGGCGTGTCTTGCGTGAACGGTCTGTCGAAGTGGATGAAGGTCACCGTCCGCCAGGGTGGCAAGGTGCATTACATCGAGTTTGCACAGGGCGTTCCGCAAAACCGCCTGATCGAAACGGTGCAAGCGCCGGACGGCCAGATGGTCGAAGTCTCGCCGCTGCGCGTGTCGGGCACCACCGACAAGCGCGGCACCGAAGTGCACTTCCTGGCCGACGAAGAGATCTTCACCAACGTCGAATATCACTACGAGATCCTCTCCAAGCGCATCCGCGAGCTCTCGTTCCTGAACAACGGTGTGCACATCAAGCTCACCGACCAGCGCACCGGCAAGGAAGAAGACTTCGCCTTCTCGGGCGGCGTGAAGGGCTTTGTTGAGTACATCAACAAGAACAAGACCGTGCTGCACCCGACCGTCTTCTTTGCCGCCGGCGAGAAAGACGGCGTGGCCGTAGAAGTGTCGATGCAGTGGAACGACGCCTACAACGAACAGGTGCTCTGCTTCACCAACAACATCCCGCAGCGCGACGGCGGCACCCACCTCACGGGCCTGCGCGCCGCCATGACGCGCGTCATCAACAAGTACATCACCGACAACGAGATCGCCAAGAAGGCCAAGGTCGACACCTCGGGTGACGACATGCGCGAAGGCCTGACCTGCGTGCTGTCCGTCAAGGTGCCCGAGCCCAAGTTCAGCTCGCAGACCAAAGACAAGCTCGTCTCGTCTGAAGTGCGCCTGCCCGTGGAAGACGTCGTCGCCAAGGCGCTGAGCGACTTCCTGCTGGAGACGCCCGTAGACGCCAAGATCATCTGCGGCAAGATCGTTGAAGCCGCCCGCGCGCGTGAAGCCGCCCGCAAGGCCCGCGAAATGACGCGCCGCAAGGGCGTGCTCGACGGCATGGGCCTGCCCGGCAAACTGGCCGACTGCCAAGAGAAAGACCCCGCGCTGTCAGAACTCTTCATCGTCGAGGGTGACTCCGCAGGCGGCTCTGCCAAGCAAGGCCGCGACCGCAAGTTCCAGGCAATCCTGCCGCTCAAGGGCAAGATCCTGAACGTCGAGCGCGCGCGCTTTGACAAGATGCTCTCCAGCCAGGAAGTGCTCACGCTCATCACCGCCATGGGCACCGGCATTGGCAAAGACGACTACAACCTCGACAAGCTGCGCTACCACCGCATCATCATCATGACCGATGCTGACGTGGACGGCTCGCACATCCGCACGCTGCTGCTCACGTTCTTCTACCGCCAGATGCCCGAGATCATCGAGCGCGGCCACGTCTACATCGCCCAGCCGCCGCTCTACAAGATCAAGCACGGCAAGGAAGAGCGCTACATCAAAGACGACGTCGAGATGGCCGCCTACCTCGTGCGCCAGGCGCTGGACACCGCCGTGCTCGTGCGTGCCGATGGCACGGAGATTGCCGGCGATGCCCTGGCCGAACTCGCACGCCAGTACCAGCTCAGCCGCGGCGTGATCGAGCGCCTGTCTCGCGTGATTGACGCCGACGCCCTGCGCGCCATTGCCGAAGGCGTGGCCCTGGACCTCAGCAGCGAAGCCGCAGCCGAAGCCAGCGCCCGCACGCTCAAGGCCCGCCTGCTGGAAATGCAAGGCAACGCCAGCAACGCCAACGGCGGCGCCACCGCAGACGCCTTCATGCAGTACGACGAGAAGAGCGAGAAGTACCGCGTCATGGTGGTACGCCGGCAGCACGGCAACCAGCGCCTCAGCCATATCGACGCAGACTTTGTGGCCGGCGCAGACTACGCCGCCCTGTCGGGCACCGCCGCCACCTTCCAGGGCCTGATTGGCGACGGCGCCAAGGTGCGCCGCGGCACCGGCGACAAGGTGCGCGAACAGCACGTGACCGACTTCCACGCCGCCATGACGTGGCTGCTGAGCGAAGCCGAGCGCGGCGTGAGCCGCCAGCGCTACAAGGGCCTGGGCGAAATGAACCCCGAGCAGCTGTGGGAAACCACCATGGACGTCACCCAGCGCCGCCTGCTGCGCGTGCAGATTGAAGACGCCATTGCCGCGGACCAGATTTTCACCACGCTGATGGGCGACGACGTGGAACCGCGCCGGAACTTCATTGAGAGCAATGCGTTGGTGGCGCGGAATATTGATGTTTGAGGTGGAGCTGCATCGCATATGAAAGCCAACTGAAATTTGCGATGCGCCCGTAACGTAGTACACATAAGCCACGGGTCTGCGGCTGACAACCGTCTCCTCTGCCCGTGGTTGTGTTGCTCTGATAGCACACACCACTCGGTGCACCTGAACGTCCCCGGGCGTGGCGAGGCATCATGCTTCTTGCTGAGTTGGTAAGGTATCTCCCAGCGGCGATCTCTACGAGATTGCACGAATACCTCAGTTATCTCCAAAACCTCCTATACTTCCGGCGGAATCGCGTAGCGCTCATCCTGTTCGCCGCTATTTAAAGATTGGTCGTCGCTGCCATGCTTAATGAATCGGATATCAAACTGGCGGTTATAGATCGACTGTTCGCGCTGGGACAGTTGCGAGATGCCGTTCTAATCAACGAGATGGTTGTAGCGAATTGGAGTCGACGGGCCGATCTGGTCGTAGCAAATGGAAAGCTGACGGCTTTCGAGATAAAGAGCGATATAGATACTCTTGATCGCCTACAAGGACAGGTCCACACATACTCTGAACGCTTTGATAAAGTCGTCATCGTAACTACGGATAGGTTCCGAGAACGAGCGCTCAACGAAACGAATCCTTCCATTGGGGTTTGGGTGGCGCGAGGACAGCCGGGGAACGTTCAATTCACCACTGCGAGGGCTGGTAAAGCAAATCTTATAAAGAGCAAAGAAATGCTCTGCTCTTTCCTGTCGCAAAGTGAATTGCGTGCCCTTTTACGCGGCAAGGGGATTCGTGTCGGAGTTGATGCGAACAGGGCGCATCTGGTGCACGCAGTGGAATCTCTTCCAGTTAGCGCTATAAGAGGTTTTGTTTTAGAGACCCTAAAGGGCCGATATAGAGATACCTTCGACGCATTCTGCGATGTTCGGCAAGAGCGTACCGAGATCGAAAATCTTGCGGAACTTAGCAAGGCAAAGCGCCTGCTTCGTGGTCTTCAGAGTGCGGAGGGCGTGCAGTACTTCTCGAAGAGAGACGCTTTTGCGAACGCAGTGCCTGTGAACTTCGGGTTACTAGAAGCTGCGTTCGGGGCGAAAATTGAAGGGCTTCCTGCACAGGTCATTCCCCGACGCAAGCCAAGCCCTTCCTAGTTAAAAGATATCGTCCTCTTCATCCCCCTCATCTGAGGACAGAGACAACGATAGTTGGCGAGAGATGTGCATGTTAACGCGGGCGGCGATCCACATCGCCGGCGTTTTCATGCCATCGATTTGTCCGATAGATGCATTCTGAATTGCACGTGCCCCCCACGTATCTTGTTCCTGAATCTCGGGATAAGTAGCTATAAGCGCCTGCGCGCAGTCTACATAGCCATCAGATTTCTTATCTGTTTGACGTTCGAAAGCCCAACTATCAAACAGCGGATAGTCAATCCGGCAAGAAAATCGCCCGCCGGTCGTAGGGTAGACTTTCGCGTGAATGGAACTGTGATCTCCGTAAATGCAAACATCGTTTCCGCCCAGAGCTTGATGAAAGGGGCGTTCCAGTATCTGCAATAGGCCGCGCTTCCCACCACTTTCCGGTTCGGCGAATGCCACAACGGATGCAGGAAAGCTGGATGATGCAAGGCAAATGATCGAATCTTCGAAGTCTTCTCTGATTTCATTTATTACATCGATGCACGCGATTGCGGTTGCCTGGTAAGCATCTCTTATATACCCGGCGTCAACAAAAATTATCGCGCTTTCCGCAGATGGAAGAGCGGCAAGCGCTGCCGTAACCTTTGAAACGTCATTGGCGAAATCGGTAATGCGAAATGCAACTTGCCTTCCTGCATCTGTGAATGCTTTGGCTTGCTTTACGACTCGAGGAATTTTTGTGTCCTTGATTTGAACGACTGGAATGGAGTTTTCTATCGCCAGTGCATAGGCGCGCCAAGCGGAAAAATCGCCATCATCATTCAACAAAGTCCGGACTTCACTCGCCTGATAGGCGGTCTCTCTCGTGAGATCCAATATGAATGGCCTCTTGTCCACTGCGCTCTGAATGTGGCTCATCGATTCCGTGAGTCCCTCCGCTCGAGGCCATGCTCCGAGCGTGATGAGCGGTAGCAGTGCGTCCTTTTCCTCTGATTTCAGATTCGAATACCCAAGCAACTCCGCGGGCCGCGATCTAATGATTGGATAGTATGGATTTTCATCAAAAGAGATGGTCATTCTTTGGCCTCACTATCTTTGCTTGTCGGTTTTGATCGGGAAATCGGTTGTTGACGAACGGATTTCGCCGCCACGAATTCGCTGACATCAATCGCGCGGTTCGCAACATCACGTGCAATTGATAGTTCAGTCTCGAGCTTGGAAATTTGAGCGGTATCTCGATCAACTCGCTCACGATACTCGCGTTGCAGCTCCGAGAGTGCCCCCACCAATTGTCTACCGATACGCCCCGCAACTAGCCCAACCAAAAGCGCAGCTACCCATCCGGAGCCAGCGAACAGCGCTATCGTTGGAGTCTTGAAAGCCGTATAAATCGTGAAGCCCAGGCCAACCAAGCCAACTAGCAGTCCGCCGACGCCGACCCAGTAGCCGCCTACGGTGGCTTTATCGGTGTCGACAGGGTTTTCGCTAGGCATCGTTTGTCCAGGACGGATCAGAAAAATCTAACAGGTGTTTCGGTGAAAAAGGATTCGTATCAATTTCGAATTGAGTGCCCGCCGAAACTGCATGCGTTTGCAGAATACCTGCTAATAAAGAAATCAAACGTAGCATGGACCTATGGCTGTCGTAACCCTACGAATGAGGTAATCCTCGCGGGAATCATCACGCTCACCGATTTTGTCTAGTCCTCTACGTTGCGTCGGGCTGAAAATGCGATTGATTATCGTGTTGATATGTCGAAAATCAGGGGCTGGCTGTGATTGTCAAGGTAAGCCAATCTTCTAGCGGTAGAGTGCTCCGAGATGAACGAGCCCAACTGGTCTTCTATGAATGATCAAGCTGATTTATTGCGGGGGGCTGAGTTCCGTGTCGCAGCCTGACCCACGTTGGGCGGGCCGTGTCATCCTCGACAAAGACGGGCGTGCCCGCCCATATACGTTGAAGGATCACCTCGATGCCGTTGCGCAATTTACTCTGAGCGACCGAGTTCCTGAATCGGTAGGCGTCCACTTCGACACCGCGAGAAACGTGTTTGCCTATGCATGGTTTGTGTACCGCTTCCATTCAGTCGCGGAACAGCAGGCGCTAACCTCGTTGGAACTTGCACTACGGGAGCGATTGGAATCGGGAAGATTTGCTACGCCCGCACCCATCTCAAGAAAACTGGGAGGCCTTAGTGAGAGGCTACGCATGGCTCGCGAGCAAGGGCTGTTGGACAACGCCACCTTGCCTAGAGCGGCTGACTGGGCACTTGAGAAAGCTCGTCGTCGCTTTCAGCTCGAGCAGGTAGAGCGCATGACGAGGTTGAAGTTGAGTTCTATGACGCTGGACGACTCGCATGTGCAGGCGTCGCCGGAGGATCTCCGGCACGATTGGATAGAGGCGTTCATCCTCTATTTGCCCAAAGTACGCAACATGTACGCTCATGGTTCCGAGACGCTGCACCCGACGGTTTTGAGGACATTCGAAATCGTTCGCGATCTTATCGATCAACTGTTCTCAAAATAGAAAGCTGCAGACCACCACATGCGTTCTCCCAATACCGACCGTGCGAGCGTGCTGAGCGCGGACACGCCGATTGCGCTCCTTATCGATGCGCTCCAACAATCAGATAAAGACAATGAGAAGTCGACTTGGGCGGAGACCTGGGGAGTTGGTCTCTCCCTGTCGCTGATGGCTATTGGTTTCTGTGCATATCTTGTCTACGACCACCTGTGGAAGCACCCCATCCTGATTTTGTTCGCATTGGGGGCGATGGTTGTCGGAGAGGTTGGGGCAGTCGCCTGTTCGTTCTCAGGGGCGAGAACAACCTGGGCAGAGCTCAAGCGGTTCGATCACGAAATACTTTCCGGTGCTGCAAAACGCATGAGCGACCGTTATCTGCTCGCCAAGCGAATTTCCGAGCGCTTTGACGAGAAGCAGATCGCCTTCGCTAGGGACTATTTGCAATCGGTCTGCGCGCATATGCGCTCACGAATTGGGTTGATGATCGGTGCACTCGACAAGGTGGGCATCATCCCCCTTGCCGTGTCGTCTCTAGTGGCATTGGTGAAGGTGTACGGCAACGGTACATTCGCGAGCGCTTGGTACGCGGGCGCCTTTGTCCTGCTGTTGTTCTACGTTGGTTCGCTGAAAATGCTCGGCTCCGCATACACGATCGAGCGCTTCGTCGTAGTGCTGAGCCACGCGGAAGGCTATGCGCTTGAGCGGTCCTCATCAAAAGCCAAGCAGCGTTCCTAATATCAGGAACAACCTCAGTTTTCCGGCTACACAGTGCATCGATCAACTGGCGGTGCCAGAAAAAAGAAGGCCGCCCCAAAGGGCGGCCTTCTTTCAAACCATCAACAACCCATCACCTCACTCCGCAGCTTCCTCCACCTTCTTCCTACGCCCCCGGCTAAACCGAGCCGACAACGCCTGCCGAGCCGTATCCAGCCCTTCTCCCTTACCGGCAACCTTCAGGAAGGCATACCCCTCCAGCGAACCCGTCATCAGATCGCTACCCAGCGCCAGCTGCGAATCGCGCATCTTTTCGTAGAGTTTTTCAAAACGGACCAAGCGAGGCCGCAGCGTGTCAAATCCGGCGAGGTCTCGCCGCAGTTCCGCAAGGCTGAAGTTGGCCGGCAACACGCCAGGGTTATTACCCAGCACTTCCACGGCCTTACGGCAGAACGCTTCCGACTTGTCGCCCATCTTCATGAGCGTGCTGCGTTGCTCGATCGACAAATCGATCAGACCAGCAAGTTTCTCTTCCAGTGTCTTAAGCGCGGCGTCGACGGCGGTCAGGTCAGCGGCGCTTGGCTGAAACGAAATCAGGTTTTGTGACATTGCAATCCTTATTGGTTGGCAACGTTATGCCGGTCGGCACAACCGCGCGAGATTGGCGTGCCGCTGCCTCGGTAGCAATGCAAGCAGCGACATTTGACAATTGGACCCGCGTGCCTCGAAGGAAACCGTACGGATTCCGCCCGTTTCGTTTCAGTGTTGGACAGTGATGCTCGACCCTTGGACGGTCGAGTTCGAGTGTTTAAGAGTCGAGCCTGACTCTCAAAGCGTGACGTTTCAGTGTCTAACGGTGGAGCGCGAGGCTCAAACACTGGCGCTTCAGTGTTCGAGGGTGATAACCGCCACCCTCAGACAGTGAGACTTCAGTGTTTGAGGGTGAAGCTCGACCGTCAGAGGGTCGGACTTCACCGTTTTAGGCTCAAGTGCGACTCTTCGAGTGTGGCGCTCCACGGTCTGATGGTGGAGCGCTAGCGTCAGACAGTCGATGACGCGGCGCTGACGGAAAGCTATTGGCCGTTTCCGCCCGCGAACGGCGCTTCCTTTGCCGCGATGCGGGCGCGCAGCTCGTCGTTTCGGTGTTGGCCATTCTCGCCAAAGTGGATGAGACGGTGACACGTGGGGCAGATCGCGCCGACGTACTTCGGGTGGTCTAGGCCGCCATCGGAAAGCCTGTTGATGTGGTGCGGTTCCAGATACGGCGTGCCGTCGCTTTTGCGATTGAACGGTGCCGGCGCGTCGCAAAGTTCGCAGTGGCCCTGCGCCCGCGCCAAGACATATCGCTTAACGCGAGCACTGCGCTGGTATGCGATCCGGACAGTCTCTTTCGCGTCGGCGATGGGCCCGCCGGGCTGACATGCAGCAATCGCCGCATGCCTCAACGTCGACAGGTCCCCTGGCTGGCTCTCGGCCTTCGTCGCACTGTTGTCGTCTTGATCCGGCAGATCGTCCAGTTCGCGACGCAGCGTGTTCGATACCGGCATCAGCCGAAAGACGATGACTTCGCGTTCGTCTCCATTGCGGTCCGCTTCTCGTCTGGAGAAGTGTGAGTCACAAGCGAACTCACCCAAGTAGACGCATGGCTTGCCCTTGCCCGTCATCTGAAAGACATGCAGCGCCCGCCCGTCCTTTGCGTGAGAAGCGATGGCGAGGTTGCCCTTGCTCATCTTCATATCGCCGAGCTGTCCCTCGCCAACGTAAAGCAGGTGACCGAACTCGTCGAATTCGTCCTTGTAGCCGTGCTGTTCGCCTGTCCCCGTAAAAAGAAAGACGGCGGGCGACAGTCGGGAGGGGGCTATGCCGCTTTGGCCGCTGCCTCCGAACTTTCCCGTGATCTCTTTTCTGCGGTTGTAGGCCTTCCCGATGACGAACTCGGGAATCTCCATTGCCGTTGCAGCCGTCTGCTGAACGGTGTCTTGATCCTCATTGGGCAGCATGCAATCCCCCCGGACTGGCTGTAAATTTTTGTGCCCATTTTATGTCACGCTAGTCCGCACAGAGCGGTGCTCTCAGTTGCTCAAGCCCTGCGGCATCAAGCCGCCGTCACTTTTCGTGCGGGAAATAAGGGGCTGCTTTTGGACTTCACTTTCGTATAATCCCCAGCGCTGCCGCACCAACGGCAGCCGGGTCTGGCGATCCGTCTGAAGTACTTCCTGTGAATGCATGTCGCCACGCGCGACGTGCTGCGTTCGCTCGCGCAAGCCAGTTATGGCGGGCCGGGCGGGGAGACCTTCGGGTCTGCCGGCGCCACAGGGAGCCGGTTCGCCAGCCCCGCCGTCAGGCCCGCCACCCCTCATCTGGCGATGAGCGGCAGGCCTCTTCAATCCCTGTGGAGGCTTCATGCCAAGTTCTCAAAGCGGGAACCGCCCCGCGTCGTACCCATCTCCGCCTACATCGCAACCCCCGCCGCCCACGTGGTCCGACACAGGCAGGCTCACCAAAAACCGCACCTACCTGAACGGCGCAATCGCAGCGCAGGCGTATCTGAAGCGCACGCGCACCGCCATGTGCACACACGGCCAATGCCGGCCAGGGATGCTGCGCGAGCAGCTTCAGCAGTTTTCCGCGCACGCGTTCCCGCCGGCCTTCATCAAAGGCTTTGTGGATGCGATTGATGCGTACGTATCGATGTCGCTCGGGGGCCGCGATGTCGATCCGCAAACGTGGGACGTGTTAGCCGCCATAGAGCGGCGGGGCTACGGCCAATAAAAACAGATTGACGCATTCCCGTGACGGGCGGGAATGCCAGCAGAGACTGTGATTCAGACGCGCTGTGCAAAGCCAGTTCGGCTAGCGGGATCAGTCGCGTGCCACACTCAGACCTCCAACGACACTGATCGTGTCAAGGTCTCAAACTCGCGTAAAACATCGGGGTGCTTCTGGGACAGGAACCGAAATACCGCTTCGTTGCTCACCAATTTGGTCAGATATCCCTTCGCTAGGACCAGATTCAAGACGTCTTGTCCGTAGGACTGCTCGACCAACTTGAGCTGGCCTTGCAGGTTCCCCATCTCCCGTTCCATCTTCGCCATTTGCTCTGCGGTGATACCGCCCAATTTGCGCGGCTTGCTCTCGTGTAGCAGCAGATTGCTCGGCGTGGCGGCAACTAGCGCCTGCGCATACGAAACTGTGATGTTGTTCGCCGCGATCATCAGTTCAACGCACTCGATTTGACGGGTCGGTTTTAGCTTTCGAAGCACGGCACCTAAGTTCGGCGAGAAGTGAAAGTCCTTCAACAGTTCTGCGGCTTCCGGGCAAACACCATTAAGCAGCCCCGCGTGCATGATGATGTGTCGAACATCGACGTTCAGTGCCTTGGCCAATTTTTCGCGAGGCACACCGCGCTCCAGGGCGCGTCGAATCATGAAGTGCACCTGAATCGTGCTCACCCGATTCAGTCTGTTGTTGTACGTATAGCCTTCGTCATCGGTGGCAACAAGACAGGGCGCATCCGCGAACTCCAATTCCCTCAACGCAGCGAGTCGGATATGTCCATCAAGCAAGATGTGCAGTCCGCTGGCTTTGTCAGGTTTGCCAACGCTCAACGGCTCGATCATGCCGATCGACTCGATCGACGACAGAATCTGTTTGAACTTCGCGGATTGCTGGAGGCCCTCGGGAGTCTTGCGCGACGGCAGAATGTTCTCAAGCGGCAGCGTCAGTGGCCGAGGGATGAACCCGAGCAGATCGGTCATGAGGTATGGCCTCCTGGCCAGACTCGATCCGAGAGGTACTTAGGAAGCGTGTCCAAACGCTCGGCGCGGAGCAACACCGTGAAGTTCTCATCGAGCATTAATTCCCGCAGGGCTTCAACGACGAAGAGGAGACGTTGTTGTGCTGTCTCAGCCTTTCTAACAAGCAGCTTCTGCCGTTCGACTTCTTTCTGGTAGTTGCGCACCAAACTGGATGTCGTTACGTCAGCCGGCTTGCGTGGCGCGTTGCGCGCCAAGGTCTTTCCAAGTGCCTGCCGCCTCTCTATGACGCGCCGCGCGTGCAGCAATTGGTGACCTCTCAACTGGCCGGTCTCGTAGGCTTCCTGCAACGCAACTTGTACGGCACGGTCATTGTTGCCGGCCCCCGAGATGACAAGCGCTGCTGTCAACGGGATGCGCCCCGACTCCACCGCCACAAGTAGACGCTCCTCGCCGCTGCTGAGTAGCTGCAGGATGCCGTGTACATAGTCCAGTGTCAGGCCGGTTTTCTCTGCGATCGCCTTCTTGTCATAGCCTTGCTCTTGGAGTCGGCCAATACCTGCCAAGAGCTCTAAGGGGCTGCACTTTCGGCGCGCGATATTTTCGGCCAAGCTCATCACGAACGCGTCTTCATCGCTGGCCTCCACCACCAGCGCAGGGATAAAGCTCTCCCCCAACGCTCGGAAGGCCTTGAGCCGTCCCTCACCACAGATCAACAGGTAGTGCTCGGCGCCGTCTTGCCCAGGACGAGAGGTGACAGTAATCGGCTTCTTCAAACCAATGGTCTGGATGTTCCGGACGATATCCTCGAACTTCTGTGCGTTGCGGTCGCGGGGGTTGAGGACCTCGATAGTGTCGAGCGGAATCATGCGCAGGTCCGGCTTGGGGTGTTTCCTCGTCATGCAGCCCTCCTGATGCGGCTGCGCTCCGCCATGCCATAGAGGTAGTCCAAGTTGTCGAACCGATAGGTATCCAGTTCGAATCGGTTGTGGTCGGCCAAGCTGATGCGCGGCAGACCAAAGTCCAACCGTGGCAACAGGTAGTAGTCCAGCGGCCCTTGGTTGGCCGTGTCGAGTCTCACGGCCACTGTGATGTCGGGAAGAAGGCCAGCATCAAAACGCACCTTCCACCGATGACTGCCCGTCTCCAGAATCTGGCAGCGTGACAGGACGATCGAAACGCTGAACTCTCGATTGACGGTGAGCAAATCGGTTGCCGAGTCCCGTTCCACCGAGCCACCTAGCTCAGCGATCATCCGTTCCGTACGCCCGATGATCTGGGGATGCAATCGCCGCAGGAAGCGATTGATTTCGACGTAGTGATAGTCGCGATCTGGCGTGAAGCCCACTGCGTGATAAGCCCGAACGAGGCTGCCAAAGCGATGCGCATAGGCTGCGGCTGAAGGCATGCCTTCCGTCTCATCGATGATCAGGCCCGACAAGAAGCCCCGAGTGCGATAGAGGTTACGCAGCTTGTCCAGCAGTTCTTCGTCGCTGAATCGGCGTGCCCGAGCGCGCAGGATGCCTTGTGCTGTGTAGAACAGCTCAGGTGACACGATTGCCTCGAAGGCGCCGTCCCTGCGAATCCACATTTCAGGGCCGTTGACGACGTGATGCTTCTTGAGCTTGAAAGACGTCCGGTTGTAGACGTTGTTGCCAATGTACTTTTCGTTGGACAGCACTTGGCGCACCGTCGCGCGTGTCCATTCGCGACCGAGGTCTGTGCGAATGCCGCTGGCATTGAGCCGGCTGGCGATTTCGGCCTCCAGCAAGCTGCTGTCAATAAACCATCGATAAATCTGATTGACCGTTGCCGTCTCTTCGTCCGGCCCAGGCATCAGGATGACGCGATCGGTTTGCAGGCTCTTTTGTTGGCCGCGCACAAGCTCAGCTCGTACGGTACCTAGCTGATCGACCAGGACGCGTCGCAGGCCATATCCCGCCGACCCGCCCTGTCGATACCCTAGTTCGATCAGCCGACATTGGCCGGCGAACACCTTGGCAGATAGCTCGCGGCTGTACTCGCCAGCCATGGCGCGCTTGACGCCTTTGACGATAGTCGAGACCGGGGAACCGTCGTTCTCGAATTGCTCCGCGCAATAGGCCACCTGTATGCCGGCACGGCGGCAGATGTATTCGTAATAGGCGCTCTCATCGGCGTCCTGGAATCTCCCCCAACGACTGACGTCGTAGACCAGAATGACTTGGAAGTCGGCAGTGCCAGACTCTACGTCCTTGATGAGTTGTTGTAGCGCTTGGCGGCCGTCGATGCGTAGGCCGCTCTTACCCTCGTCGGCATAGGTCTGCACGATTTGGATTCCGCGACGCTGGGCGTACTCGCGAATCTTGTCGGCCTGATTCTGTGTCGAGTACTGCTGGTGCTCTGTCGACATCCGAACGTACTCGGCGCCACGAAGCAGGATCGGCTCGTCGGGAGGTCTCGAAAAGGTTTCGGCCATACGTCCAACCGCGTAGATTTTTTTCCGCCAGTGCCGGCTAACGGACGTGGGCGCCTGTGGATTCAAAGGCCCAATTGACTGCCCTGCAGGATGGCCAAGACTCACATGGACGAACGGTAATGGTTGTTCGGTGCGCTGCCTATGACGTCCTATGTTTGCACACGTCCTTTTTGCATCAGTGGTCGAGATACACGGGCGTAATACGCACGATCCACGCGTCCATTGTTGCGCCGCTTGGTTGGAGAACAGGTTCGATTCGGTATAGGCCCGCTAGGAGCTTGGCTTGGAGCGAGTCGGGATACGAGGAGTCTTGGCTCTTCTTTCGGGGGTCCTTTGTGCTCTCACCTTTAGCTGCCGTATTCCGGTACTGCTGCCAGTAGTCCGGATGGCGCTCATGCCAAGCGCGCTGGCTGCGCTTTTGGTTTTCCCGGTAATCCGGATCGCTCTCCATCTTCTCGTGCTGCCAACGCCGTCGCCGCGCTCGTTGGCAGGCTGGCATGGAGCAGTAAGTCTGATTCGGGACTTGAGAGCGCGGGACGAAGGATTGGCCGCAGCATGCGCAAGTCCGAATAGTTGCCATGGCGTTCTTCCTGACGAGTCCCG
>Ga0068857_100001631_pt1 | contig 17991 bp, 14 predicted proteins | sample KBSCornC72_FD_66591 | JGI IMG/M metagenome (GOLD analysis project Ga0068857, IMG submission 66591) | Corn rhizosphere microbial communities from Kellogg Biological Station, Michigan, USA - KBS Corn C7-2 | ecosystem: Host-associated > Plants > Roots > Rhizosphere > Soil ...
CTGTTCGCTTGCGTGAAAGGACACGGCAACAAGATAAAGGACCAGCAATAGCCCCAGCACCGGCCACCGGAAACTGGTGGTTTGGAGGTTGAGTGCCCACCCGGAACTCAATACTGCCCACAACACGAACAGAATCCACCACAGGGCGGGTCGAGGGGGAAGCACAAATCCGCGGCCGCTCATAAGGCCGGTCAGAAGAAGAGTGGCGCACGCAGCCGCGGCAGCGAACCATGCGACGTGAAGATGAATTGGGCCCACTTGTCCCGCGATCAAGACTGCGTCGAAGGGAAGCAGGAAGGCATAGATCCCCAAAGCAGTCTCCACAGGCCAGCGGACTGCGAAGAGCGCCACCGCGGAAACGAGGCTGGCAATTAAGAGAAAGGACTCCATGACAAGTGCGGATCTTCAATCCGTACAGAAGCCGGGGCGTTTCACGCTGTTGCTTCTTGGACTGCCGGTTGGCCTGTGGCCAATCCTTCAGAAGCTCGTCCAGCCATTAATCTATCTGGATGGAACGTCAACAGCCCTGCTTCCAAGTGGTAGCTGCTTCCACAGCTTTCGCACGTGGCTTCGTCGCCATAGAGTTTAAGACGTATGCCACACTGGCACATCCAACCGGCCTGTCTTGCAGGGACGCCCATCATCAGCGCGTATGCGGGCACGTCGGTAGTTACCACGGCTCCAGCCGCCACAAAGGCGTACTCTCCAACAGTCACGCCGCAAACGATTGTGGAGTTCGCGCCCAAGCTCGCTCCGCGCTTGACGTGCGTACGCTGGTACTCATTTTTTCGAACGATGTGGCTGCGGGGATTGATGACATTCGTGAAAACCATGGACGGTCCACAGAATACGTCATCCTCAAGTTCGACACCGTCATAAATCGAGACGTTGTTCTGGATTTTGACGTTATTTCCGATGCGGACTCCCGGAGCAACATGGACGTTTTGGCCCAGGATGCAATGCTTTCCGATCCGGCTGCCCTGCATGACATGCGAGAAGTGCCAGATCCGCGTGCCGTCGCCGATTTCGCAAGGTTGGTCCACCGCCGCAGTCGGATGGATAGAATGCTTGGGCTCGTGGGCTATGAGCGGCACCGGGTTTCCGGAAGCCTGCGAAGACTTGTCGCACGCTTCCAGAATTCGCAAGACGCGTACGGCACTCTCTCCGTCCGTGCAGGGTGTTCTTCTATCGCGCACGCAGTCTAGAAAGTGCTGGCATTCCACCAGCAAGGGCTCGTGGACAGGGATAGGCACAACTTCCCCGTCGGTCTTATGGGCCACTGGAACGCGATCCACCCAATCGATATGGTGCGGGTAGACGAGCAGTTTTCGTTCCTTCTCCGTGTCGTCAAACACGGCCATTTTGTTGCTGCCGACGATGACTAGTTTTTGTTCCTTAAAAGGATGCAGCCAGCTGACGAAGATATGCGCTTCTACGCCGCTGGCAAACTCTAGTGTGCTCAGGGTCACGTCGGCAATCCGGGGATTCAGATAACAGGCACCGTGGGCGCCCACCGCCGTGGGATCTTCGTCCAGCAGGTACAGGATGGCGGAAATATCGTGAGGCGCAAAACTCCACAGGATGCTTTCCTCGGTCCGGAGTTTGCCCAAGTTGAGCCGCGATGAATAGATGTACTGAACCTTGCCCAACTCCCCGCTGCGGAGCATCCGCTTCAGCTCCCGGATGGCAGGATGGTACAGCAAGAGGTGGCCGACCATCAAGATCCGCTTGTGCTGGCGGGCCAGTCCAACCAGCTCCTGACCCTCCTCTGCATGGAGGGCGATGGGTTTTTCTACGAAGACGTCTTTTCCGGCAAGCAGGGCCTTCTTGGCTAGCTCGTAATGCTGAGCTGCCGGGGCGGCGATGACAATCCCGTGGATCTCTGGGACTTCCAACAGCTCGTCGAAACTACCGATGGCCGAAACACCGTAGCGTTCCGCGGTCTCTCGCATGCGATCCGGATCCACGTCACAAACTGCCCGGAGGCTTCCCAGATTGTGGAAATTCCGTATGAGATTCTGACCCCAGTAGCCACAGCCCACCACCGCGACATTAGGCGTCTGATCGGTCATACGATAAGCTCCTGACTTCACTATTTTCAGCTTGAAAAGCAGCAATCGACTCGACCACAGCTACCTGACGCTCGTTTCCAAGCTCTGGATAGATGGGCAGCGCGAGGACCTGTTCGCTGGCCTCTTCAGCCATGGCCAGATCGCCGGGTTTATAGCCCAGCGAGGAAAACGCGCGCTGCAGGTGGAGGGGAGAGGGATAGTAGACTTCCGTTGGAATGCCAGCTTGCTGCAGATGCTCGCGCAACCGATCACGCTGCTGAGTGCGGATCACAAACTGGTTGTAGACATGCTCGCTGCCTGCAGAAACGAAGGGCAGTTCAATGGATTCGGTCAAGCCGTAGTCAGCAAACAGAGTCCGGTATATTCCGGCATTGCGTTGTCGGGCGGCGGTCCACTCTCCGAGCCTCATCAGTTTCACTCTCAGGATCGCCGCTTGCAGCGCATCCAGCCGGCTGTTGATTCCCAATAGATCGTACTGATATTTCTTGCGGCTACCATGAACCCGCAGTGTCCGTATGAGATCGGCAAGTCCGGAATCGTTGGTGGTGACCATCCCACCGTCGCCGGCCCCGCCAAGATTTTTCGAAGGGAAAAAACTGAAGCAGCCAATTGTGCCGATACTTCCGACAGTCTTTCCCTGGTACCGGGCACAGACCGCTTGGGCCGCATCTTCGATCACCCACAACTTGTGACGGTCAGCGATTTCCAGGATTGCTCCCATGTTCGCCGGCAATCCGAACAGGTGCACGGGCATGATTGCTCGCGTTCGCGGGGTGATGGCGTTCTTTATGCGATATGGATCGATGTTATAAGTGTCCGGCTCAATGTCCACGAACACCGGACGGGCGCCCAGTCGCGCGATGGACCCCGCGGTAGCGACAAACGTGAAAGGAGTCGTGATCACTTCGTCGCCGGGTCGAATCTGAAGTGCCATCAGGGCCAATAGGAGGGCGTCGGATCCTGACGCACATCCGATGGCTTGGCGGCAGTCGACCATCCGCGCGAAGTCCTGTTCGAGGCATTCCACTTCGGGGCCGAGAATGCAGTGCTGGCTCTCCAAGACTCTGGTGACAGCTTCGATGAGTTCCGGCCGCAGATTGTTGTACTGGGCCTTCAGGTCAAGAAATGGGAACTGAGTGTTAGGCATGGTGAATTGTTCTTTGAACCTCCTAGCTTCAAAGGAACTGATGGAGACGGATTACGCCGGCGAGGCGCCTTGGGACAGAGCGGTTCGGTACACGCAAATAGTTTGCTGCGCCACGGTTGAACAGGATACGTCCTGGATTTTGGTGCATCCGTTCGACCGCTGCCGGCTAATAAGAATCTCGGTGATTGCCCTGGCGAGGTCTTCCGGATTCCTCTCTACGATGCGTGAGGGACACACGCCCTCGAGCCGCTGAGAGACATCTCCCACGTCGACAGATACTACAGGAAGGCTACAGGCCAAAGCTTCCTGAACGACGGTCGGGGAGCCTTCCGAATCGCTGGTCAAGAGAAGGCAGTCCGCCGCATTCATCATGGTCGGAATGATCCCGGGCGAAACATCGCCATTGAGCACCACAAATCTCATATCTCCGCACGTCCGCCGGACACAGTCGATAGCGGCTTGCGCGAGGTCCAAGCGTTTGACCGCCGGATTGCCGCCGGCGTTGAAGAGAACGACCGGTTCGAGGCTTCCCCATCCGAGTTCCGCTCGGGCTTCGTCTCGTGGACGGGGATAGAAGATTCCGGTATCCACCGCGCTTGGGATCACAACTGCATGACGCCTTCGGAGCCACAGCTTGCGTTTGAGCTGTTCGCTCACGCAGATGATCTGGCTTGCCTTTAAGGCCGCCACCTGGGATAGCATCCGGCCGGCGAAGGAACGCGCCCAGGGCGCTGCAGGAGCATGATTTAAGTCACTCCCCCGATACGTAACTACGAGAGGCAGGCGAGCGCCCATTGCTGCGAAGAAGGCCGTCATCGTGCCGTATTGCGCGTGAAGGAGATCAGGGCGAAAGCGCCGAATCGTTTGGCGCAAGCGTTGCCACTCTTGGGCTAAAACCCAGGGTGAGGTTCTGGAGCGCAGCAAAAAGGTCTCACAAACAAGGCCGGCGCTCTCGAGAGAAGCTACCTGCCTATGGGCAAAGATCATGGACGCCTTTGACGATGACACGGGAATAACAAAGAGGACCCGCATTGGTCAGCGCGAAGATTCTCTTAGAACCGTTCGGGGGGCACGGGAGTTTTCCATCTTCGATCGCAGATATACCTCCGGCGCGTCACTTACATCTGCAAGGCCGTACACGAGTCATAGTGCAAAGCACAGGCCAAACAGCGGACGCACTCACAGAGAGGGCATTGAAAGGGTTAGCTGCATGATGACGGTTTGGGGGAACGGACAGTCCCATTCCTGAGGAGTATTCGAATTCCATTAATGGCGGGCACAGTGCCATAGAGAAGATACGTTACGAATGTCGGTTCGAATCACGACCCTGCCTGCAAGAGTCGCCTCGATTCCCTTACCGTCAATATTCCGAGAGTGAAAATACCCGCCACCAGGGCCCAGGGAATCACTATTTCAGGCTCATAGATGAAGGCCGGCGCACAGGAGATCATGAAGATGGCTAGACTGTAGATGCAATTCACGGCATTGACCGGCCTGGTGTGATGAGCATCGATTAATCCCTGGAGGACGTAGAACACGGCAAATGGCAGGGCAGCCAACGCGACGACCCGCGTAAGAGCTACGACGTCTGAAAAGTCCTTGCCGAGGTACGTGCGGATAATTACACCTGCAAAAATCTCAAACGTCAGGGTGAATCCGAGCGCTACGATGACTGTGAGCTTTAAGAGTCTCATGACATGGGCGCGCAGGGTCCCATAGGCGCCTTCCGCACACATTTGGCTCGCCTTCGGGAGCAACACGACTCCTATCGGCGTAAACATCGCCCCGATCATATTGAGTAGCGAAATGCTGAACGCGACGAAGCCTCCTTCTTGAATTCCGCGCAAATGGACAGTGAACGTCGCGGGTAGAGTCATCAAAGCTAACAATGCAAAGCCGCCGGGAATGCGCGGTATGCCATAGCGCAGTAATTCTTTGGCCTCTCTCCAACTCCTCGAACCGAGCGCGCTTCGCCAGGGCGTGAACCAGAGGAGTCCGGTCGTTGCAACGGCAGCTGTGCCCGCTCCCCAAGCAGTAAGCACCGCATAGACGCTGGTCCCAAAGAGATAGAACGCGATCATGGGCACAACGGCAAAATTAGTCAGCTGCATGGCATTCGCGTGCCGCAGAGCCAGATGCCCGCGGAAATAGTTGTACACGACGGCGTGGAGAGATAAGCCGATCAGGACTAACGTAACTGGGAACGCCAGATTCGCATAGTTTTCGCTACCGAAGAAAACGAAGGCGAATTCCTTGCGGAACAGCGTTATGAAGATCCCTGCCAAACTGGCCAAGCAGGCTTGGCACCAGAGCGTGGCGCCATAGTAGCGAGTGCAGCGGTTGAGATCGCCGCTAGCGCGCCCAATGTAACGCGGCAATGCCAGGGGGAGACCAAGAATCAGGAAGGGAAAGAGCAGGGAGATCGTACGTCGAGCGATTGCGTATTCCGAAAACCCTTCCTTGCCAAATTCACGCGCCGCCAGCTTGAATGTCAGTAACAGGCTGAGCGCCACCGTCGACTCGGTGAGGACGGTCGGTCCGTACTCTTTGGAGAGCTCCTGGAAGATTGTGATGAGCTGCCACCCACGAGGAGTGGCGGACGCCGCAGAGACCGTATTCAGCATGAGCAAATGGGTCCGTCGCAGGAAGCTTGCAGCCATCGCGCGGCTTAGTACGGCGGGTGACGCTGGCCGGAATAATAGGCATCGTGGGCGAAATTAAAGTTATTGAGAACAACCCCATTGATCTTCGCGCCGGTACCGCGAATGCACGATTCGGCTCTCTGAACTAAAACAAGCGGAGTGACTCCGCTTTTAACGACCAGGATCACGCCTTCGACGAGATGCGCCAAAATGCGGCCATCCGCCAGGTTCAACACGGGCGGAGAGTCAAGGATGACATGCTTGTATTCTTTGGCCGCCTCCGCAAGGAGCTTGGGCATGCGCTTGGAGGAAAGTAACTGGACGGGATTTGGATGCTGCAGGCTGCAGCCGAGGACGTCCAAGCCATCGATTCCTGTTTTTTTGACCATTGAACGCCAGTCATGATCTCCGTCCAGATAACCGACGAGACCCGGCTCGCATCGAACACCAAAGGCGCGATGGATTTTCGGGCGGCGCATGTCCGCGTCGATGAGCAAGACGGATTGTCCGAGTTCGGCCAGGGCCAGCGCCAGGTTGGTGGCAACCAAGGTCTTTCCTTCTCCAGGTTGCGCACTCGTGACCAGAATTGTAGTGGGCACAACGCCACTGTCGGAGAACAGCATTGACGTGCATAGGCTCCGAAACGCCTCCGGCGGCGCTAGCTTTTGCTCGGCATCCGAATTGAGCCGGCGCGAGGAATCCTGGACAATACTGGTTGCCGGGTAGGTTCCGTTCCTCCACTCGGGTCTCAGTGGGAGGGCTGGTTTGTAAACATAGGTTCGATTACTGAGCGAAGCTATGGTCGGCACGGTAGCCAGAGTGGGCAGAGCGAGGAAGCCCGTTACCTGTTCCGGGTTGGTGACGGTATTGTCCATATTTTCACGCACGAAGGCAAATCCGAACCCTAACACCAGACCGAGCAACGCACCCAATGCCAAATTCAGGGCCACTCTCGGGGTTACAGGCCGAGGTCCCGCTCTTCCCGGATCGACCACGCGGACAGGAGATGCCTGAGCCGAGAACTCAGCCTGTTTGACGCGCTGCAGCAAATCGTCGTAGAGCTTTCTATTGGCGTCCGCCTCAATTTTCATCCTGTTGTATGGAGTCAATTGCTCTGCGACCACATTCGCCTGCCTGGATTGCGCTTCGAACTCCTGTCGGGCGAGATTCTCGTGATTGACTGCGGCCGTATGCTCCTGGACGATTTGTTGTGCCGCGCGATTCCGCTCCCGAGACAGCGCCGCCTCCAGTTCTGCAATCCCGTTTTGAATCTCCTTCACTTTGAAATACTGGGGACTAAAGGTTGTCTTTAACAGCGCAGCTTGCTTCTGTAGTTCTGCCAACTGGACGCTCAGATCCTGGATGAGCTTGTTGTCGAAGACTCCAGGCAACGATGCGTAATCACCCGCTTGCACCAAACGATACAGCGATTCTTTCGCGTGACGATCCGCCTGGGCTTTGGTCAGCTCCTCCTGGTATCGGCGAAGGCGATCACTGACCAGTGTTTCGTTGCCATTGTTTCCGATTTCCGGCAGCAATAAACCCTTGCCTTGCGCATAGCTCTGGAGCTTGTTTTCCGATTCCTGCAACTTCACCTTCACATCAGCTAACTGTCGCGACAGCCATCCCGTGGCCTTCCGCGAATCATTCGCGCGAGCCTGAGTGTCTTGCTCGATGTAACCGGCTACAAACGTGTTGACAACGCGCGTCGCCAGCTCAGGGGTCACCGCGTCAAAGGTGATCTGGACCAGCCGGCTGTGGCGGACTGGCGTGATTTGCAGGCGTTTACGAAATGCATCGACGCTGGTCCACGAAGGAACTGGGTCTACCTGAGCCGCTCCGTCCGGCTCAGCGGATAGGCCCAGGATTGCCTTGACCCTGTGCCAGAGAGGTGTCTTGGCAGGCGCCGATTCCGGCAGCCCTACGCGCCCGAGTTCGTTCATGACTTGCTCTGCTAGAGAGTCGCTCTCGAGGATCCTGTATTGGGTTTCCAAATATACATCGGAAACGGAATCGAGCTGGAAAAGATCCTGCGCGGTCAAAATATGAGGAGCTTCTCTTTCGATCTCGAGGAGTCCCTGCGCCCGGTAGAGTGGAGTTTGTGAAAATGTCCAGGCTTCCGCTCCCGCCAGCGTCAGGGCGAAGATGAGCAGGATCATCCATTGATGTTTTCGAAGGGTCCCCCAACACGCCGCGAGATTGGGGTTCTGGGGAAATTCTGTTGCTTGCGAATGAAACACCCCGCTATAAGGTGTGCGTTCGACGGGAGAGTCATCGCGCTTCAGCAGGCCGATTCGAGCTTCGGTCAGACGTTCCATAATCACCAGGTCCTATAGATAAGAGCGCCGGGAACAGTACCAAGGATAATTTCGGCGCTGCGGAAGGCCGCCGATTTTCCTCCGCTCTTCGGAACGAAAACAACGTCCTTGGCCTGCAATCGCGTGTCCGGGCTCGTGCCCTGCATGATCTTGCCAAGATCCAACGGGAGTTCGGCAGGCTGGCCCGAAGTACCAGCGGCCCGCACGATGCGCGCCTGGCTTTTGGCTGAAGTCGGCAGCAGGCCTTCAGCCAGCGCAAGCGCCTGAAGCACGCTGATGGTCTCATGATTATGCAGAACGAAGCCGCCGGGTTTCTTCACGTCTCCGAGAACATATACGATTCCGGCCCGGTTGACTGTTACGACGTCCCCCGGGTACACCGGTACGTTATAACGATGGTCATGAGAGTCCAGTAGATTTTTTATATCTACCTCGACCGTCGAACCGTTCGGAAAGGGCGGGGCCGGCAACGATGTTTCCAGCGACACGGGGCTGACGTTCTGGGGGACGCGAGCCGTCTCCCCCGAATAATTCGCTCCGCGCATCACCAACACTGTGTCTCCGGCATCGTCGGCCAGCCCCTCGCTCATCGACAGCACTTCCAGCAGGCCTTTCGGGCCGGAAATATGAAAGACCCCAGGCTTTTTCACAGCTCCGGTGACGGATACCGGATGACTATTCATCTCGCGCACGAACACCGCAACGTGGGGATCGTTCATGATGCTTCGCCGAAGCAACTCTCGGATAACTGCCTCCAGCTGTTGTGGCACCAGGCCCACGGCTTTCACTGTGCCCAGCGGCGGCATAGAGATCTCACCGCCCGCGGAGACTCGGAGCGAGCGATTCAGTTCCGAGGCTTCGAGCACAGTGATCTCAAGCAGATCCCCTGCGCCGATTTGATACTCATCGTTTTTGAGCTCCCGGTTGCTCTCATCATTCTTAGCTGGAGGAGAGACTGAAAGCGTCCCGCCCGTCCGCCCGCTCTCCTGCGAGGAAAGAGGCTGGGCGAGTAGGTTCAGACAGAAAGCAACCCCGACCAGGCCCACGGCCTTAAGCGCAATCCAAGCCAAGGACCAAGGAGGTTTCGCGTATTTTTGCATATGAGTCTCCACGAGCACGCAGACAGCCGCGTTAAAGACTTGAATCGCCGTCGAATGAGGAGGGAGCCCATACAGCGGGGTCTCGTAGCGTCTCCGCCAGTTTCTTTTCCCTCGCCTTGTAGTAATACATCCAACTTGGCAAAGTGCGATGGTACGGCGCGACGATTCTGGGCAAGCCTGGCTGATTGAACCAGCATCCGGTCACTTCCAGAACGTGAATCCCATCCTGCCGGCATCGGTTGAGCATCCATCGAAGGGTGACTCCAAGCGCCCCCTCCGAGCCGGAGAGGGCCTGAAAATCGATGAGGCGCACACGTTTAAGTCCGAAGGCGCTGTCGGACCGGTCGAAAATCGCATACGCGGTTAGCCGCGAACCCTCCAGCACCCTCAAGGCCCAGCTCGCCGGTCGCTGGGGCGTGTTCCGGAAGTGCCATCGCAACGTCTGCTGCGTCCGGGCCGCCAGCAATACGTTGCCCTTCTGGTGCTTCAATTCCTCCCAAAACTCATCGAAGCGGCGATCAAATCCGGTGCACAGTTCGATTTCCGCTCTCGAGCTGCTTCCTGGTATCCGGGTAGCACGGAATTTGTCCCAGCAGAACAGCGCGGCCGATGCAGGATAGCTCATAACCGCACCCAACCGGACCGATTTGGTGGTCAACACTGCTTCTGAAAACTCGCGGTAGTTCGTGATCCAGAACGTGGATTTGTGCCAGTCACCCACCGGAACTCGGGCGAGCTGAAGGGCGCTGGCCACCGGTGCGGCTTTAGGGCCTACTGTGGTGAATAGAAAAAGATCGACTTCCTTTTGCTTCAGGAACCGGCCCAGAGTAAGCAGCGAATAGGTTCGATATTGCGGATCGACCGCCCATCCGCAGGGGCTCGCCACCAGCAGGTCGCGCCCGCGGAATTGATACACGAACGGCAGGTTTCCGATCGAGCCCACGATCTCGCCGTCCTCCGCTTCCAGCACCCAGCCGATTGGCCAGCGCCCAGCCGATGCCTCATAAGCCGGATTTCCGTTCCATAGGGCCATCCAATCTTCACGGGACCTCATCGTGAGGCCGTTTCGAAGCTGAAGCGCCGCGATCTGATCGTAGTCCTCAAACTCCGCCTGGCGCACTTTGGGCGGCGCTCCAATCTGTTTCAACGTCCCAGGTCGTCGCACGCGCGGCATGTCTTGGAGGATGTTCACCTACGTCTCCTGTACAGGATCTTCATCTCGACTAAGTGCGTTGGCCCTATTCGAGGCCACTTGTTGATGCAGAATGTTGATGCCAAGTAGCGAGTGTGGCCGGTTCGTACAGCGCAGCCCAGTCGCGTTCGATTTCAACGATGACGGACCGGCCCAACAGTTCCACGGAGAGCGCCAGCCGGACACTGTTGCGGATCTCTAAAAGGCTGCCCGTAAGACCTCTCAAGGGTCCGCCGCTCATGGTCACACGCTGTCCCTTCACCAGGCCGGGATAGGGTTCAGAAAACAGTGGAGATTCCACAACCAACCGAATCGCGTCTATTTCGCTGGTTTCGACCGGCTCCGGCTCGAACCCAACTCGAACGACGTCGATGACACCGGAGGTCGCGAGAACACCAGATCGAGTGGAAGGATCGAACCGGCAAAATACATACCCTGGAAACAGCGGCAGAGACACGGTCTTTAGGCGATCTGCCCATTGATGCCGGGCTCGGTACAGGGGGAGGAAAACATCATAGCGCTTGGCATCCAATTGCGCGCAAACGCTTTTTTCATTGCGCGATCGTACGTACAGAGCGTACCAGCGTTGGGGGACGGGAGAATCAGTCATTGGTCTAGATCCTTTTACACGGCCGCTTCGACCCCGTGCGTTCGCGGACAAACCTCCGGCACGTCACTTACACAGGCCATCCCCGCCTCAGGGCCTAGCGCGCAGCTCCGACGCTGAACAGACGCCCAGTTAAGCTAGGAATTGCAAGAAAGGTGCCAGTCCGTTCATGCTCGAAGCGTGGGGCGATGAGACGTGTGTGTAACGCGTTAGGCGACTCAGGTCAGATGTATTGGAGGCCGGTTGCGCCGCTTGGGGGGCATTCGACTTCCACTTATTGCCCTGCGGTTACGTTCGATCTGGGACGCGGGTGGGACCCTTCGAAGTCAGGAATCAGTTTCCGATTCCGGCGGCAGTCGTTGAATACTTGTCTTCGCTCGGTTCAGCGTCGGGTGGATCGCCCGCGGATTCAGACGGGCGCCCCAAGTGCCAGCGGTTGATCTTGTTTAACAGGGATTTGTAGCAAATGTCGAGGCGGCGCGCCGCCTCTTTGCGATTCCAGTTCACTTCGTTCAAAGTTCGAAGAATCAGCTCTTTCTCGACGTTAGAAGCTGCATTTGCGGAGGACTCTCGCAGGGAGACATTCGCCTGCGGAGTTGCGCTGCCCGGTACTGCCGTTTTTCGGAGCTCTAATAGCGCCTGGCGCAGGTCTGGAAGGATCAGGAACCGCTTAACGTGATTCTCCAGTTGCCGCACGTTGCCAGGCCAACAATACTGGGAGAACTCCGCCAGCAATTCGGCAGGCAATTCCTTGACTGTGCTTTTGTAGGTGGAGCGATATTGCTCAACAAACATTTCGCTAAGAGGACGGATATCTTCGGGCCTCTCCCTCAGCGGCGGAACCTCGATGGCGATGACGTTCAGGCGAAAAAAAAGATCCTCGCGAAAACGCCCGTCGGCTACCATTTTGTCCAGTTGCTTGTTGGTGGCGGTGATCAGGCGCGCTCGGGAGTGCAGCGGGCGCGTTCCACCCAGCCGCGAGTACTCGCCATCCTGCAGAACGTGCAGTAACTTCGCCTGCAAAATGGGGTTCATCTCGGCGATCTCATCGAGCATAATGGTCCCGCTACCGGCCAACTCGAATTTTCCGGGCTTCTCGCGATGCGCACCTGTGAATGCCCCACGCTCGTGGCCAAACAGCTCGGATTCCAACAGGTCAGAGGGGAGAGCCGCGCAATTCACTTTCACGAAAGGCTCGCCACGGCCAGACTGGGCATGTATGTAGCGGGCAACAACCTCCTTGCCCACGCCGGATTCACCCAAAATCAACACCGGCACATCTACCGGGGCCACCTGGCTACAAACTGCCTGGACATTCAGCATACGTAAATTGGATGTCCGAAAACCCGCCTCCAGGGTTGGCCGGCTGGACCCCGCCGTTTCTAGATTCTCCCCTAAAGCCTTGTCAATCGCGGCTTCCAAGTCGTTCTCATCGAAGGGCTTTACAAGATAGTCGGAAGCACCAAGACGCATCGCTCTCACTACCGTCGCAACTTGATCCACACCTGAGAGAACAATGCTAGGGATGGCACAACCTTTGGCCTGGAGCTCGGCCAAGATTTCCAGCCCACCTACACGCGGCATGCGTATATCAAGAATCAATAACGACGGAATATTGCCAGGGCCGATGCCGCGCACAAGATGCTCGCCGGAACTGAAGCCGAGCATCGCGTAGCCGCGGGAAATAAGGAAATCTGAAAGGAACGATCGAGTGGCTGCATCGTCGTCCACCACCCAAACAGCTTGTCTATCGGTATGCACTGGCCACCTCGCCGCATTCGAATGAGCGAAATCTTGGTAATTCGCAGAGCACGTGGAATCCGTCCCCTTCATCGACCGAAGCACTACCGCCATGAAGGCGCCATGTTTTGCACGCGTTTAGAAGTTCGGGACGCCGTATTTTTGCAGCCGAATTAGGCCGAGCCGAAGCCAAAATCCGAAGCGCGATCTTCTCCGTGTCTTCGCGCACCGAGATTTCGACTTCGCCGCCGGGGCCAGCAAATTCGGCCGCCACGGAGAGCAAATCCTGGACGGCTATCCCGAGTTGGTCTGAGTCGCCCAGCACTAAGAGGGCGCCACCGCTATCTTCAACAATTCTTATGCTGTTTTGGGGCGAGCTAACTGGGATCGCCCGGACGGCTTTATCCAACACCATCCGAAGGCTTACCCGGTCCAGCGCAAGTGTATCTTCAGAAGGAAAATACTGCAGTTCGCGAGATAGCGTGCCGATTTTGGCGATATTTTCAAGGACCGCGTTAAGATACCGCCGCTGGGTAGAAGTGAGTGGGCCTTCACGTTCCTCAAGGATCAAGCGGGCGTAGCCGCGCGCCACCTGGAGCGGGCCGCCCAATTCATGGATCAGGCCCGACAACCAATGAGACTGCACTTGGCGGATCGCTTTGGAAGCGTCAATCGGGGGAGTTAGTTCTCGTTCCACGCGCCGGTCCCTCCGGGGACACACCGACGTTCAACTCCCGTCAGATTACTCCAGAATCGCGCGGGCCGCAATGCTTTTCTAGTCATATTGTGGTTTTTTGTTTGAATGCAGTGTAACTACTGGTATATGCTGTGGATCGTGACTAATAGTTTTATTTAAAACTACAGGCAGAGATAGCCTTTGCTGACGCCGGAAAAACTGAGGCCCGACCGTCATGAGAGTCCCTATTCTTAAGCAGGGCGAATATATTATCGCTTCCATCCAGTCGGCGCTAACCGACCACGATTTGTTCCAGTTACGAGACGACTTGGCTGCCTGCGTCGGCAGGCACCGTTCGAAGGGCGTGATTGTGGACGTCACGGTGCTGGATGTAATGGATTCATTCGCTACCCGGATGGTTCGCGACCTGGCACAGATGGTCCGTCTTCGTGGGGCGAAAACGGTCATTGTAGGCATCCAGCCGGAGGTCGCATTTGCCATGGTCCAGCTGGGTCTTGAATTAGGCGACGTTGCCACTGTTCTCGACCTTGATGAAGCGCTTGAGCTGCTGCGTTATGAATCGACATGACTCCGGTCCGGGCGCACCGGTGATCCCAATCGCGTCGGACTTGGATATTGTGGAAGCGCGGACGGCCGCTCGCGCTTTTGCGACCTATTTGGGATTTGAGGGCGCTGACCTGGTAATGATCGCTACGGCGGTTTCCGAGATGGCGCGCAACATCGTAGAATACGCGAATCAGGGCGAAATGTCGTTGTCGGCGGTGCAAAACAACTCGAGACGAGGCCTGCAAGTGGTGATTCGGGATCAAGGACCCGGAATTGCGGATGTTTCCCAGGCCATGCAAGACGGCTATTCGACGTCGCAGAGTTTGGGACTGGGTCTGCCAGGTTCCCGCCGGTTGATGGACGAATTCCGGATTGAATCGAGGATAGGGCTTGGAACGACTGTGACGATGAGGAAGTGGCTACGGTGAAATCGAGTCTCTCGCGAGTGTTGCCCTTGGTGGAATACGGAGTGTCGTCGGTGACGGCGGAAGGCCAGATTGAATCCGGCGATTCCTTCCTGGTGACGCCGATTCAGGACGGTCTTTTACTCGCCGTAGTCGACGGCGCCGGTCACGGGGCGGAAGCCGCCAAGACTTCTAGGCTGGCGATAGAGACTTTGTACCAGCATGCCGACGAGGATGTGATCCCCCTGATCCGGCGATGCCACGAACGATTGCGGGGCAGCCGGGGCGCGGTCCTGGGCGTCATGTGCATTCACGGATTGGACAGCACCCTCACTTGGCTGGGCGTAGGCAACGTCGAGGGCGTCTTGTTGCGCGACAGCCCCTCCGTGAATCCGAGAGTTGAGGCCATGCGGCTGCGCCCCGGCGTTGCGGGATATCGGCTACCGGCGCTGCAAGTGGTCAGGACGCCTATCGCCCCGGGGGATCTTCTTATTCTGCTCACGGACGGGATTCGGCACGACTTCGTCCACGAATTCTCCTCCGGAGACCAGCCAGGAAAAATAGCGGAATACATCTCCTCGAATTTTTGGCGGGGAGTGGATGATGGCCTAGTGCTGGTGGCGCGTTATTTAGGATCAACCCAATGAACGGCGTGGTTAGCATGTTGACCGAAGAATATACAGCGGCGATTCGGGAATACCTCGCCGGAAGCGGCGAAGCAGCTCTGCGGCTCGCCTACGAAGCCGGGCGCCGGGCACTCGAGGAAGGTATGGGCGTGCTGGAGCTGGTTGCAGCGCACCAGGCGCCGCTGATTCAGGCTTTGCGGACCGAGACCACAGAGAAGGGGAAGGAGCGCGTGCTCATGCAAGCTCTCGGTTGCCTGGCCGAGGGCCTTTCTCCCTTCGAAATGGTTTTGCGCGGTACTCAGGAGGGCAGTGAACGTCTGCAAAGAAGCCTCAGCAGCCTGCAATCCGTGGAAGAGCAACTGCGATCTCAGAACAAAGAACTCACGGTCGCGCACCGGTCCGTCGAGAAAGAGCGCAGACGTTACCAAACCCTGTTCGACTTCGCTCCGGACGGATACCTGGTGACGGGACTCGAGGGAGCGATTCGCGAGGCCAATACGGCCGCGGCGACACTGCTGCGCACGCCCCAGGAAATGTTGCCGGGTCAATCTCTCCAGGAATTCGTCGTCGAAGCGGACCGTTCCGAGTTTCGAGAGCGACTACACAATTTGCATCTTGGCACCGTCAACCGGATGGAGGACTGGCAGATCTACATTCAGCCGAGAAGCGGACCGCCGATCCCAGTGGCTCTGACGGTGGTGGCCGAGCGCGGCGCTCCGGCGGTAGCGGGCTTACGCTGGCTGGTACGCGATGTCACAAGAAGGAGACGCCTGGAGAAGGAACGAGCCCGCTCGCTGGTCGGCGAGGCTCGGGCGGAAGCGGCGCGGCGCTTCGAATTCCTTGCGGAAGCCAGTTCCCGGCTGGTGGACTCTTTCGACGTGGAGTCGAATCTGATCAGTGTAGCCCGCCTGACGGTCTCCTTCCTCGGGGGATGGTGTTTCGTCGGCATTATCGAGCCGGATGGAGCATTCAAACAACTTGAAGTAGCCCACGGCGACTTGGTGCCCGCGGATCTGACAACGGAGCTCCGGCGCCACTGCTTGTTGCGCACGCAGACCAACGAGGAGAACGCAGGGCAGCTACTCGATCCACAGGTGATCAACCCCATAAGCGGTGTGTGGCTGGATCAGGTTGCCGATAGTCCGGAACATGCGGAACTGCTGCGCCACATCAACGGCGGCAGCGCCATGGTGCTTCCCCTTCGTATCCACGACCGCCTGATGGGCGTGATGACGCTCATTTCACCGGGCGGCGCCCGAGGTTACCGTCCCACGGACTTGCTGTTCGGCGGCGATCTTGCACGTTGCTGCGCTCTGGCTCTAGAGAATGCGCGCCTGTACCGAGACGTAGTCGCCGAGCGGGACAAGGCGGAGCAGGCGAGCCGTGCAAAGGATGAGTTCGTCGCGATTCTCGCGCATGAACTCAGGAACCCCCTCACTCCGATCCTGGGCTGGACCGAAGCGCTGAAGAGGCACGCCCTGATCTCGCGGGATCCGGTCCTGCGGGCGGGCGTCAGCGCGATGGAACGCAACGCCAAGATGTTAGCCCGGCTGGCCGGTGACTGCGTGGATCTGGCAAGAATCTCAGAAAGGAAGATTCAGGTAGAACACAAACCGGCCGACCTGAACGCGATTATCCTGGCATCGGTCGAGACCGTCCGAGAGATGGCGACGGCCCGAGGACTCAGGCTTATGCTCGATCTGGCTCCGGAACTGGTGCAGGTGCTGGGCGACACGATGCGTCTGGAGCAGGTCGTGATGAACCTGCTGATCAACGCAGTGAAGTATACCGAGCGGGACGGGTTGGTTTCCATACGCACTATTTCCTCGGGAGAGGAAGCGGAGGTGCAGATCCAAGACACGGGGATCGGCATCGATCCAGCTTTTCTCGATCTCATCTTTCAACCGTTCCGGCAGGGAACTGCTTCCTGGCTCACGTCACAATCGGGCTTAGGATTGGGCTTGACGATCACCCGTCAGATCGTGGAGATGCATGGCGGCCGGGTGTGGGCGGAGAGCCCGGGACTTGGGCACGGTAGCACGTTCCATGTGCGTTTGCCTCTGTCTACCTTGACCCACGAAGAGAGCCAAGGGCAAGTATCCAGACCGCCTTTTGAGAATCAAGGCGCCGGCATCCAGCTCCTTCTAGTGGAAGACTCGGAAGATATCCTGTTCTTGATGAAGGGTCAATTGGAAGAGCAAGGCTACGCAGTGACCACGGCAAGAAACGGACGCACCGGAATCGAAGCCGCCCGGTCTCGACGTCCGGATGTGATTATTTCCGATATCAAGATGCCCGTAATGGACGGATACGAATTGATCCGCACTATCCGCGCGACACCCGAATTACGCACCCTCCCGGCCATTGCTCTGACGGGATTCGGAACCAGGGGAAGCAATGAGCGAGCCCTTGAGGCCGGCTTCGACGCATGCCTGAGCAAACCCTCGGAGCGTGAGGATTTGCTGGCCGTCATCCGAAAATTCACGGAGCGAAGATTCACTGAGCGAAAATTCACGGAGAGGGATAGCTCAGTACCCACCGGATCCAGCATCAGTCTTATCGCCCATTCCGCACAAGAGAGACCACGTGATGAAAGCTAAGCAACGAAAATCGACGCTGTCCGCCATCCATCAGACAACGCAGAGCTCCCGTGAGGTGGCGACGCGCGCGCTGCTGGCGGAGATGGTGTCACACTTGCGCCAAAGCCGCACCCAACTTCGTGAAGAATGGGCTCGCCGCATTACCGAATCGCGCTTGCTCACCGCGATGACGCAGGAAGAAATCTTCGTGGAAGCCACCGCGGTATACGATAACTATGTCGGCGTGCTGGAGACCGGCGCAATGGAGGCGCTCCAGGAATACGCGCGCGATCTTTCCGAACGGATCATTCCCCGAGGAGT
>Ga0068857_100001632_pt1 | contig 17990 bp, 16 predicted proteins | sample KBSCornC72_FD_66591 | JGI IMG/M metagenome (GOLD analysis project Ga0068857, IMG submission 66591) | Corn rhizosphere microbial communities from Kellogg Biological Station, Michigan, USA - KBS Corn C7-2 | ecosystem: Host-associated > Plants > Roots > Rhizosphere > Soil ...
CTCGAGGAAAATAATTATGAGCCAGATTTTAGTGAATTGGAAAAGGTTGTTCAATCTTCTACCACAGATATCAGGGGACTCTTCGTGAATTATCCCCAGATGCCCACTGGGCAGTTGCCCACGAGAGAATTGTTTGATAAACTGATCTCATTCGCAAGGAGAAATAATGTCCTCATCATTCATGACAATCCTTACAGTTTTATTTTGAATGATAACCCAATGAGTATTCTCGCCAGTGACGATGCAAAGGATTGTGCCATTGAATTGAACTCATTAAGTAAATCTCATAACATGGCGGGCTGGCGTGTGGGCATGCTTTGCAGTGCAAAAGAAAGGATTGACGAAGTGCTCCGGTTTAAGAGTAACATGGATAGCGGAATGTTTTTGCCTGTGCAAATGGCAGCTGCAAGAGCTTTATCACTGGATGGAAGCTGGTACGAGCAGGTAAATACGGTTTACAAAAAAAGGCGGGACAGAGTTTTTCAATTGCTCGACGTGTTGAAATGTAATTATTCAAAAAAACAAGCCGGCCTATTTGTGTGGGCAAAGGTTAATGAGAGGTTTAAAGATTGTTATGATTGCTCTGACTTTGTTCTTCATAATTCTTATGTATTTATTACGCCCGGAGGCATTTTTGGAAACGCAGGAGAAAAATATATAAGGGTAAGCCTGTGCGCGACCGAAGAAAAAATAGATGAAGCGATCAAAAGGGTCAAAAATTTAACCGCATAATATCAGTTCAATGGACCGAAAAAGAATAACAATCGTAGGAGTGGGGCTCATTGGCGGTTCGCTCGCCTTACAGCTTCACGAGAAAAAAATTTCGTCACGATTGATCGGCGTCGAGAACAATACATCACATGCTCAGCAAGCATTGGAATTAGAATTGGTGGATGAGATGTTGCCTCTTGACGATGCTATCCAACAATCGCAGGTGATCATTCTTGCTACACCAGTCGATAGTATGGTGACATTGTTGCCTGAAGTATTGAACAAGGTTCACGATCAAATTGTAGTTGACCTTGGCTCCACAAAATATTTGCTCATTGAAGCGGTTAAGGACCATCCGAAGCGCGGGCGTTATGTTGCCGCGCATCCGATGTGGGGGACAGAATATAACGGTCCGCAGGCAGCAGTTAGAGGCGCTTTTGAAAAAGTGGCTGTTGCTATTTGCAATGCAGGAGAATCAGACGATGACGCAGTGGAATGGACGCGGTACATGTTTGAAAAGATAGGAATGAGGTTACTTGAAATGGATGCATATGCCCACGATCTTCATGCAGCCTATGTAAGCCATATTTCACATATTACTTCATTTGCACTGGCAAATACTGTACTTGAGAAGGAAAAAGCAGAAGGTGCCATTTTTGATTTGGCGAGTGCCGGTTTTGAAAGTACTGTGCGCTTAGCGAAAAGTAACCCTGCGATGTGGGTTCCCATCTTTAAGCAAAATAGGGAAAATGTTCTTGATGTTTTGAATGAACATATCTCTCAATTGCGTAAATTCAAGAGCTGTCTTGAAAAAGAAAATTATGATTACCTGCTTGAGCTGATCCAGGAAGCGAATAAAATAAAAGGAATTATTAAATGAGGGTTGGAAAAGTTATGATCGACAACTTTGTGTTCTTTGTGCCGACTTTGTGGACTTTGTGACCATAGGTCACGCAGAACACGATGGAAACACGAAGGACACAATGACCATCGCACGCAAAATAATTTCTATTTTTCAGGTGGGACTCATCGGCAAAGGAAGATGAAATGTAATCCATGAATAGACTTCTATTAATTATCATGGCATCTTCATACATTTTTTTTCTTGCAACCCTAAAAGCTATTGCTTCTTCAATGCAAAGGAGAGACTGTTTTATATTTTGGAAAAGAAGGATTATCGGATTAAATGCATAAGTGTCGCCCGCACGGATTCGATCCAGGGATTTAAGGGAAATTTTGAATTAGACCCGGTAGTGAAATCATATAAAATTGTTGACGACAGTGTTATTAATCAAGACGTCTACATATTTATTTGGACAAACGATAATGCAACATATTCGCTGAAACTGAAAAAAAAGGACTGGTCAAAAGACACAGTATTTAAATGCCGTCACTTGGTTAACAATAGCTCAATTTTATTAGACGCGGTTTGTTTATGTCACAATTTTTCACTCAGCTCATCGATCAGTTTTCTTCCTGTTTCAATATCTGCCTTCAACTTTTCCTCATTAAATTCTTTCTCTTCATTTAATGTTTCAAGATGTGCGTTCAATGTGGCCATGAGATCCTTGACTTGCTTGGAAGTTGACTTTGCGGCAAGTTTTCTCAGGATCATGATCTTTTCATAATCGACAATTCCTTCGCGCAATTTTTCAAAACGAATGCCGCTGTTCTCGCCAGGGTATATAAGAAAGCAGTCACCAGCGGGCCAGGAACCAAAACGACCATCACGCATCGGGTCAGCAGGCCAGGCATCATAGGCCCATCGCAAGAAGCCATTGTATCCGTGAGCTGCGGAATACCAGCTGATCCATCTTCCTTCAACAGGAGGTGAAAACAAAAAATTATTTGGATAAGAAGGTGTGCAACAAACATAAAATGTGGTGGTCATGCCTTTCGCCGCTCTTGCCTTGACGGTTTGCACATTAGCTTCCTTGCCATGTACGAAACAATAGTCATTTAGTAAACTGTCAAGTTCCGGGTGCCAATCACCGGCATAAGTGATCTTCCAATCTTTCGAATGTTCTTTGATCACTTTAATGGCTGACAAAGTTTGTTCCATCGCATTTTCATTAATACCGAGATAAGTTTTATTAAGCCATCCTTTCTTTTGAAGATGCGATCTTAAATCTGTTAAAAAAACATCCCAGTTCTTTTTAAATTCTAAAGAAGTTGACAACCATTGTTCATATACATAATTGCCCGTCGCTTCGTTCATGTAACGAAACCTTTCACCCCAGGGCAGGGGCGTATAAATTGTGATGGCTTTATCGATGCCAACACTCGTGGCCAATTCAACATACTGATCAAAAATATTGTAATCAAACTTCCACGAACCGTCTTTGCGTTTTATCCATTCTATCATTCCTCCTTCGATCGCATACTCGTTGTCTCCCCAGGGTGAATGCACACCATAGGTAGTAATATACGTTCCTCCTGCGTCTGCATATAGTTGCAAATGTTTTTTTAGAAGCGACTTGTGTTCCTCACTCCAGGGTTTTACATGGTAATAGTCTGCGATCACCCAGGGATTCTGCCAGAGATCAAGTCTATAAGTCCAATCATGAGGTTTAGGCAAAGTTTGATGTTGTACTTTGATGACGATATTGAGAACTGAATTCCCATTTTTTGAATTTACTTCGATCGTGCCGCTGTATGTTCCCGGTTCAGCTGTCGCAGGGATATTGCAAGAAACCCACACGGGTCTTACGGTTTTACCCGGCACATCAAATCGATCGAATGATTCAAATCTGTCAGGCATTAAATAACCATTTTTGTAGGGGGTCGCACCGCAGTTACCTTCTCTTGACCCGTAAGGATAATTTGCGACCACATAACAAACTTTGTTGAGCTTAATATTCTGTTTCCCTATGACACTTCCATTTCTATTTTTCAAATCACTTATTCTAAATCGAACTTGTTGCAGCGTGTCGGGTGACCATACAACGATCTGCGTATTCAAACGTTCACCTTTCCATCCCGTCGCCTGCCATGAACTTTCAGTTTTTATTTCCGGAACTTCCGTCCTAAAATACAGCTTTTCGCCCGAGCCAAAGCCAACATGCATGCCTGATCTTTCATTTAACCAGGAATTTTCATCAACTGGCTTATCGAAATCATATTCAGGATGATAATGTGGGCCTGAGATGGGAAGGAATGATGAATCAATTTCCCCTTTGCTCTGTGCAAAGACAAGAATCCCCAGAAACAGGCTGGATGACAGCAAGCACAACTTTTTCATCACTGGTCGGATTTGTTGAGAGTTTTTAATTTATCAATTATACCGGTAGTTGAATACCCATCAATGAGGGAATTGATGACAACCCGTCCTCCATTTAATTTCACTTCGTTCGCGCCAACAATTTCTTCAACAGTATAATCACCACCTTTTACGAGGACGTCAGGTTTTATTGAATTGATCAGTTCAAGGGGAGTGTCTTCTTCAAAGATCACAACGCCATCTACCATTAGCAGGGAGGCAAGAATTAGTGCCCGTGAGTCCTGGTCATTGACAGGCCTTGCCTTGCCCTTTAACCTTTTCACTGAATCATCCGCGTTTACTCCAACGATCAAAAAATCTGCTTCCCTTGCGGCTTGTGATAACGAGAAAATATGACCCGGATGGAGAATATCAAACACGCCATTTGTAAACGCGATCGATTTGCCCAAAAACTTCCATTGTGCAATCTTTGAAACCAGTTGTGGTAGTGAGTAAATCTTTTGTGATATGATATCAGGTCGCTTCAGACGCTATTTTTCTTTTATTGATATAAGGAATCGCTACAAAGCTAAATATTCCTCCAATCAATATGGCAAAGGTTTGAACCAGCCAAAGTATCCAGCCAAATGCCAGGGCAATTCCCTCCTCCAGTCCGTATACTTCCATTGTTTTTTTAATGAGCAGTGCATATGCCCCGATTCCACCCGGAGTAATAATTACACCAACGCTGCCGGCGGATAGGATAGCAAAGGTTTCCTTCATTCCATATTGCTGGGTTTCCTGCAATGCAAAAAAACCCACATAGGTGCTAAAAAAATAGCAGGCCCAGACAATGAGCGTATAAAAAAGAAATAACCCTCTTTTTTTTAAGTGTTGTACCGCGCTGACTCCCTGCCACACACTCTTGCCTATTTTTTTAAACAAGCCGATTACATCATTAAATGTCTTTTTCTTAATGAGCATCCACAGGACCATGCATATAACTATGATGCCGACGAGAATGCCTGCTATTAAAAAACCAGGGATCTTTTTCTTTTGAGGATCATGCGGCGAATGAAAAAAAGCATTGATCAGATCAGTATAGATGCCAGGTTGAATAGCCAACGTGATAGCAAAAACAATCAGCAAAGAGATAGCATCAATGATCCTTTCAAGAATAATGGTCCCAATAAGTTTATCGGCTGGAATTTTTTCATACCGTGCAAGCATGGTACATTTCAATATTTCACCAAGACGGGGAATGGCAAGGTTTGTCAGGTAACCTATCATGACAGCGAAAAAAGCGTTGTCTGTCCGCGCCTGGTATCCCAGGGAACTAATAAGCAATTTCCATCGCACCGCTCTCACCAGGTGACTAAGGAACAGGATTGCAAAAACGGGAATGATCAGCCAATATCGTGCATGACTCAGCGCTATTTTTATCTGGTCTTTTTCTTCACGATTGAGATCCTTCAGCGACCACCATGCCAAAAAAATCCCCAGGCCAAGAAAGACTACATATTGAAGTATGGTAAATAACTTTTTTTTCATTGATACCGAAAATAAACCTACATGCTCAATTCTCAAAGCAAATCCAAAAAAGTAAAGTTATCTTAAGGATCGCACAAATGAGCTGATGGACTCCTTCATCTTAATTAAGCATCATGTTATCTATCAAACGAACCTCGTCGATGTAAGCAGCTACCAGTCCAAGAATATTTGTCCGTGCATCCCATTCATTGATCGGTTTTAAGGTTTTCGCATTTGCAATTTCAACATAGTCAGTTTTGAACCCTTTTTTCTGAAGACGATCTGTGGCTTCTTTTTTTAGATCTCTAAGGGAACCGTTGCAAATATTTTGTTTCAGATCGATCAGCGTTTCATAAAGACCGGTAGCTTTTGCCCGTTGTTCTTTACTAAGACGCATATTTCGGCTACTCATGGCAAGACCATCTTTCTCACGAAGAATAGGACAGATCCGGACAGCAACTTTTTCATCCAATCCCATTAATTGGATCAGTTTCGTTATGATCATGCATTGCTGGTAATCTTTCTGACCCAGGTATAGTTTGTCAGGTTCTACGATCATCAAGAGTTTTTCAACGGCCATGCATACTCCCTGGAAATGGCCGGGCCTGAATTCGCCTTCCAGTATGGTGTCAAGATAACCAAGATCATATTCCTTTTTCAGCTTAAAACTATCGGGGTAGACCTCCTCAACAGCAGGCAGAAATAAGATATCGCAGCCCGTTGTCTCTAATTTAATAATATCATCAGTGATAGTGGAAGGATATTTTTCAAAATCAGTCGGGTCGTTGAACTGGGCAGGGTTGACAAATATGCTGCAAACACTCACTTTATTCTCGTTCAGCGAGGTTTTAACTAAAGAAAGATGACCATCATGAAGTGCACCCATTGTTGGCACAAAACCTATACCGTCATTTTTTTGCCTGCATTGATCCAGGTAGTCTTGCAGATCCTTCGTTTTTTTAAATGTTATCATTTCCCGTTATTATGGTCAAAATGCCATTTTCCCATCCCAGTTCGCAATAAAATGGCTAATTTTGCAACCTTTAAAAATACCTACTACTAAAAACACTCAAAATGTCAGCAAAGAAAAGAATTTTATTTATTGCTAACGAAATGTCCCCATATCTTGAACTTACGGAGTTCTCGGAGGTGGTGAATAAGCTGGCAATAAAGGCAAATGACAATGGTTTTGAAGTAAGGTGCATCATGCCCCGGTTCGGTATTATCAACGAACGCAGGCATCGTCTTCACGAGGTGGTCCGCTTATCGGGGATCAATGTTTCAATTGACAATGAGGATCATCCCCTGCAAATAAAGGTAGCATCACTGCCCAATGCAAGGCTCCAGGTTTATTTTTTAGATAATGAAGAGCTGTTCAAGCGTAAGTTCATTTTTCATGATGAACACGAAAAATGGTTCGAGGATAACGGGCTTCGTACCATTTTCTTTTGCAAGGGAGCTCTCGAGACCGTGAAAAAATTTGGCTGGCCGCCCGACGTGATTCACTGCAGTGGCTGGATGACGGGCCTCATACCGTTTTACCTGAAAACAGTTTATAAAAAGGAGCCAGTTTTCTCACACAGCAAAATACTTTTTACGATCGGTCAAAACACCTTCAAAGAAAAACTGGGAACTGATTTTATAAAAAAGGCACTTATTCATGCATCTCTAAAGGATAAGGACCTCGAGATCTACAAAGAAGCGAATAACACAGCCATGTTTCGTGGTGGCGCCACTTATGCAGATGCTATAAGCTTCGGCGCGGAAAAGGTTGAAAAAAAATTGGTGGATGAATTTTCGAAAGTGAAAGGCAAAAAAACTTTACCCTATAATGCAGAGTCAGATTTAACAGACTATTTACAACTCTATAGCGATCTTGCGACCAAATAAAAATTGACTGGCGAAGAAGATCAGCAAACGAAAACTAATTTTATATTCCTAATTAAATCTATTGTGAAGAGCAGAATTTTAGTCGTTTCTATCAGTTCGATTTTCTTATGTTCTCTCACTTTTTTATCCTGCAAAAAGATTAATGAGGCCACTACGCTGGGAGATGACCTTGTGCCTGCTGTTGACAATATACATACGTTCGAAGTTGCCCTAAATACAGTTACCAACAACTTGTTGTTTAACGATACAACACTCGTAGGTTATTACGATTTCGTTGCCTTTGGTGATTTCAATGATCCGGAATTTGGACACACGCACGCAAACTCTTGTTTTAGTATCAGTCCTTCTTCATTTGGTAGATATCCCTTCGTTAAGAATGATTCCAAACTCAAAATAGATTCCGTCGTTCTGTCTTTATCTTATCATGACACTTATGGTGATACGCTAAATGACGGTATTCAAACACTTCGGGTGTACGAAGTTGATCCGAACTCTGGCTTTAATGATACAAGTTACTACCGAACGTATTATCGTTTTTCAGATCCGGCCTCCGATTTTGCCACAACAGGATCCGAATTGGGGTCGGCGACGTTTTCAATAAAAAATTTAAAAGACTCCATCGATGTAGTAAGGCCGGGGGATACTTCAAAGGTGACCAATGTGGTAAGGATCAGGCTCGACAATTCATTAGGGAACCGGTTTGCACAATATGACACAATCAATGGCTCTAATGGAGGATTTTATAGTGATTCAATATTCAGATCTCTCTTTCGCGGATTTTCAGTGAAAGCAGATCCTACCGGGAACGCCCTAAGCTATTTTTCATTGTCCGATATTACCAATACCAAGTTAACTGTTTATTACACTTATGACACTACGGCATTGTCCTTTGATTTTTATCATGCAGCGAATGGTCAATCAAATTATATAAACAGAGAGAACGGAGGAAATTACCTTGCCTATCTCAACAACGGAGCAACTGATAAAGTCTATTTGCAATCGGCGCCTGGTTCCTATGTAAATATCACTATCCCTTCACTGAGCACATTTAGTAATAAGACAATACACCGTGCTGAGTTGGTAGCCGACAAGATTCCTTCAGCAGCGGATAATATTTTCATTGCCCCGGACCAATTGATGCTGGACCGAAAAAATAGTAATACTCCGGACACCATTTTTTTGTTGGATAAAGACCTTTTGATAGATGCCTCTGGTATTCCCCAGTTCTCTTCATTTGGTGGCAAACTGCGACCTGATAATACAGTGAGGTTTGATATTTCAAGATATGTGCAAAGTGTTATTACAAAGCATATATCCAACGATACGCTAAGGATGTCCGCTCCCTTACGCACAAGAGCGTTCTATTCCCCTCTCAATATCTATCTTAATATCCCGGTCAATAGTGAAATGGCCAAAGGGAGGTTAGTTCTTGGCGGTGGAACCTATGCCGATTCAACAATGCGATTACGGTTGCGCATAATATATTCTGACCTCTGATTTATATTTGCATGCCATTAAAAAAAATAACTGCTGAATGATGGACAGAATGTACCTGAGTACCGGCAGGCAAGCAAGAGTGCGACGCAACGAAAGTTTAATAAGTAGTAATATTGCCGGGAACATCAAAAAATTCAGTGCCTAAAAATTTGTAAATCTGCTCCCGATAGCTATCGGGACTAAAACTTAAATATTATTATGTCCTATTTGTTTACTTCTGAAAGTGTCTCTGAGGGTCATCCTGATAAAGTAGCTGACCAAATATCCGATGCCCTGATCGATAATTTTCTTGCATTTGATCCCGAATCGAAAGTGGCTTGCGAAACTTTAGTTACAACTGGGCAGGTGGTGCTTGCCGGCGAAGTGAAATCAAAAGCATACCTGGACGTACAGGAAATTGCCCGTGGTGTTATTCGCGATATTGGTTATACAAAGAGCGAATATATGTTTGAGGCCCATTCCTGCGGGGTGCTTTCTGCGATCCATGAACAATCTTCTGATATCAACCAGGGCGTGGACAGAATAAAAAAAGAAGAGCAGGGCGCAGGCGACCAGGGAATGATGTTTGGGTATGCAACGAATGAAACAGAAGATTATATGCCTCTTGCGCTTGACCTGGCGCATAAACTGTTGCAGGAGCTGGCCGCTTTACGCAGGGAAAACAAAGAGATAAAATATTTACGTCCTGATGCAAAAAGCCAGGTAACTCTTGAATATGATGACAACAATCGCCCCACGCGGATCGACGCGATCGTTGTGTCGACACAGCATGATGATTTTGACACCGAAGAAAAAATGCAGGCGAAGATCAGGAAGGATATCATCGGTATTTTAATTCCGCGGGTACAAAATAAGTATAAGAAATATGCTCATTTCTTCAATAATAAAATAAAATATCACATTAATCCCACCGGCAAGTTCGTGATTGGCGGCCCTCATGGAGATACTGGATTGACCGGGAGAAAGATCATTGTTGACACTTATGGAGGTAAGGGAGCACACGGTGGGGGAGCGTTTAGTGGTAAAGATCCGAGTAAGGTTGACCGCAGCGCGGCTTATGCAACCCGTCATATTGCAAAGAACCTTGTGGCAGCAAGAATTTGCAACGAAGTGCTGGTGCAGGTTTCGTACGCCATTGGCGTAGCTGAACCGACCAGCATCAATGTCAATACATTTGGCACATCAAATGTCAAGCTAAGCGATAGCGAGATTGCAGAAAAAGTAAAAAGCGTTTTTGATATGCGCCCTTACTTTATCGAGCAGCGATTGAAATTGCGCAATCCCATTTACAGTGAGACTGCAGCTTACGGCCATATGGGTCGGAAACCTGAGATCATCGAAAAGACTTTTGTTTCTCCGGAAGGAAAGCAAGTAAAGAGAAAGGTTGAGTTGTTTACGTGGGAGAAGTTGGATTATGTGCCTAAATTGAAAAAAGCTTTTGGGCTGAAATAGTGACAATAATTTTGTGTCAAAATATTTCGAAACTCTGTGCTGATTGTACAGAGTTTTTTGTTTGATCGAAGTAAGCATATTTTTGAAGAGTGAAAAATTTTCGCAAGCAACATCGACCTAAAAAGAACTCTCTTATCATTGGCAGGGATGCCGTGAAGCAAGCCATTGAATCGGGCGAGCAACTCGATCGGATCTATCTTCAAAACAACCTGGGCGGAAGGATGATCGAAGAAATAAAATCACTGGCCGTGCAACATAATATCCCGGTCAATAAAGTGCCCGTCGAAAAACTCAATGGATTTAATGTTGTCGATCATGGGGGTATTGTTGCGCAAATTGCCAGGGTTCAATATCAAAATTTGCAGGAGGTTATTTCTTTTGTTGTTGAGAAAGCAGAGACGCCCTTGTTTTTAATACTTGATGGAATAACGGACATACGCAACATTGGTGGTATTGCCAGAACAGCTTATTGTTGTGGCGTTCACGCTTTGATCATTCCCGACAAAGGAGTCGGTGCTTTGAACGAGGACGCTATCCTGACTTCCGCTGGTGCGCTGGAAAAGATCTCGATATGCAGGGTCAATAGTTTAATGAAAGCAGTTGACGAACTCCATTTGAATGGAATAAAAGTTTTTGCCAGTGACATGACTGCAAATAGAAATGTTTTTGACTGTGATTTCAAAGAACCATGTGCTATCGTAATGGGCAGCGAAGAAAAAGGAATTTATCCTGCGCTTATCAAGGTCTGTGATGAAAAATTCAAAATTCCCATGACCGGAGATTTTGAATCGTTGAATGTTGGAGTGGCGACGGGGATGATACTTTACGAAGTACTGCGACAAAGGAATTTCATAAAAAAATCCCCATGACTGGGGATTTGAACGGAACCGGCTCAGTGGTTGAATCCTTTCAATTACATGCTGGCAATGGAGAGGGATAACTGCTGGTATAGATATTGTTGGCCCAGCAATTATTTGCACCAGTCCCATCCCATAGGAAATCAACGCCTGGTAACGGAATCGGAAGTGGTGGCGGATTGCTTCCATTTTTCTTGACAAAGTTGCCGGTGATCTTTGCATTGTCCGCGTTAGGATCAATATCACCAAATGCCTCAGGAAGACCGGCGAGACTTCCAAGCACGAGAGTGCTGAAAACTGTGACGCCCGCAAATTCGTTGCCTGTAACGATGTTCCTTTCGATACTTACGTTGTCCGCACCAAGAACAAGAATTCCGAGTCCCTTTGGCACAACTGATTCTAAAGAGCCTGGCTCACCGAAGTTGACATGGTTGTTGTTAAATATATAGTTGCTCCTGACGATGATGTTTGAAGATGTCTTCACATCCTTTGCCGGCAACAGATCGATAAGTAATCCACAAACATTATCAAATGACTTGTTGCGGACAACTGATACGTTCGACGAATTCTCAACCTCAAGTCCGTTTACGTTCGCGAGAGCTGTGTTGAATTGCATAGTTATATCTGATGACTGTCCGACATACAGACCGGTATCAGAATGTCCTTTTACTATACAGAACTCAATAATGCCATGTGAACAATGTACCGGGAATATTCCGTATTCCCCGTTATTTGTCGCAGAAACATGCGAGATGGTAAAATTATCAACCCCCGTAAGGATGATTCCATTTTCTTCAAAGTTTTGAATAGCTACATTCTTTAGAACAAAACCATCTCCATTCTCATTTACAGTAATGCCATCTTCCTCATCGCCGGGGTTTTGAATGATGACGCCGGGCTTTAATCCGATTATTTGGATACCCGGTTTGTCTATCGCCACAGTCTCCGTATAAATGCCTGGTTCGATCAAAATAGTTGATCCGGCATCGGCGGTGTTTATGGCAGTTTGTATGGAGCTACCAGCATGCACAACTATCCGGTGCGCCGTTTCCGCCGTGGAAACTTCTTTTGTTTTTAAATTCAATGAATCATCACTTGGGGATGTTATTTCCTTTTTACACGCAGGCAAAAAGAAAATGGCAGGCACAATGAGACCCACGAAACATTTTGAAAATGCTTTCATTTTGTTCTCCTTTTTTAAAAGTGAATGAATATGTATCGCTTTCCAGGGTTCAGCAGTCAGAACAGAGAAAGATTGAGCCGGTCGTTAAAGATTTTTATAAATAATTCCCACGAAAAACATATTGCTGTCATGTGAAGGGTTCCGCTGTATACCCTTAGTGTTTCCATTTGATAAGTGGAAATGTCTTATCCCGGTTTCGAAAGAAAATTTCTTTTTTAAATGAACTTCCATTCCCATCCCATACTTAGATAAGAAATTAAATTGGGTCCCTGTTCTCGCGGTATCAACTCCCCAGCCCGTGCCGGTAAGTGGAAACCGCTCGAAACTGTAAGAAACACCGGCACCGTATTGAAAGAAAAGGCCTATTGGTTTGCTTTTATACAAATACCATCTTGCAAATGGCATGGCGCCCACAGTCCAGGTGTTATTGACGTCATCGTTAAAATGGGAAAGGTTCAAGCAAACACCCAATGACATCCAATTTCTCACTGCGTACAATATCCCAATATCGTTTTGGAGTACGTTGGTATAGGGAGGTTTGTAACCAACGCCATATCCCCCTTCCCAATACGGAGACAATTTCTTCTTAAATGCAGAATCATTCTTACTGAAAAGAAGGCAGGCTGCGGCGGTGACGGAGCCGCATACAAAACCAAAGGCTGTCGATAGTTGTACCGGTTTTAATCCCAGGGGATCTTGGTACCATTTTGTAAAAGGAGGATATATGCGCGAGGTCTGTCCACTTGCGTGTGAGATTGTAACGATAGAGAAAAACAGCAGCAAGACAAGCCTGGTCATTTTATGTCTTTTCCTGCGCATAGTTAATTGTGTTTGATTTCAGAAGCCGGGCTCGTTATTTTGTTTTTTTAGAAGTATTAAAGCGCAGGGCGCCCCCTATCGAGAAATTATCTGTTACCCGGTTAAGAACGGAATTTGTGAGATCTGTGGATAGCGAATAACTCGTATGAAATAGGAAGTTCTTCCAGCCAACGCGAAAGGTAAGGCCAGGTTCCCACATAATATGGAAGGGTTGATCATGTATCGCTATTATTTGGCTTGTGCTGTAAGGCTCTTTTGCGTTGTCAAATGCGCTATCAGCCTTGAAGTTGACACCTGAGAACTTCGATACGATGCCGAATTGAATTGTCTTCTTTTTGCTACTGACAGCAAAACCCGGCTGTATAAAAAAATCAGTAAGATGAATTGCAGAACTTCCTGTCGCATGTATATTATCGATCTTGCCCGTACCCATTCCTCCATACGTTTCAAAGTGCCATGCTTTTGAAACGGAAGTAACGTAGCCAACGCCTGCTTCAAATTTGTGGAATCTCATGTAGGTTTCGGATTCTTCATTTTTACCGGATGAGTATCCTGCTATGAGGCCGATGTGTTTGGCTGGCAGATAAGAAGCCTGTGTTTCGACTCCGGAAAATTGTGAACTGGCGGAGGCGACAAGACTAAAACCAATATCATTTTTTTCGGAAAGTAATTGCGTATTAGGGGTTGATGGGACGTAATAAATATTTTCTTTCTGTCGCCACTCAGGTACAACATCAGGAGATCCGGTCGGATACGGATAACAGGAATATAAAACAATAGCACATGCTACTATTGCGACCAGAGGCACTAATAAATTCTTTTTCATAATTTTTGATTTTGGTTATAATGGATTCTAACAAGTTTCAAAAAACATCCTTCGGCTCAGCTTACGATTTAAAATCCCGGTAGTGGGGATTTTAAATCATTAGACATGAGCTGTCAAAGAATGGAAATACATGGAGCTATGATGATGGATAAGGAATGAGATCATTTGTTTACCAGTTTCATCATGATCTCTCCCTGCAGATCATGAAATTTTTCTTTCTTACCGCCGATAGTAAATTTCTTTTTTGCCACCGCGCCGATAATCGTTCCAACAATGGCGCCCGTTGCTCCAAGACCAAGCCCGCCGGCAACCGCTTTTTCACCCGCCGTCATTGCAAATGCATTGTTCATGGCTACTACCATAGTACCAAGGCCAAAAGGATCTTCATTTGCATTTGGATAAGACATTTTGGGATCATCGCCACTCGCAAGGCCGATGATAATACCCGCCGCTGCGCCAATTCCAAAACCTATCAATGCACCTCTGCGCACGCTGTGTTTTCTTTTTAAAGTAAAGGACTTCAGATTCTCTGCGGGAACACTCAGCTGTGTATGGTTGGCTTTCAAAATAAGCTGCGTATCATTAACCGCAGACAAAGATCCTTTGAGTGTTCTGCCATCCAATGTCGTAACAGACGCAATAAATTCTTTTTGCTTTTTTCCAACTGTTGAATCTGTCTGTGCCTTTAAGAAGCTGATGACTATCGTGCAGGTCGCGACCAGGAGTATCTTCTTCATTTTAGTAGAGTTTTGATGTGTTTAATTTGATGATTACGTTTAATGTGACAGAAAAGGTTTAATGGTTAATTGGTTTTCATAGCCCCCCACAAAAAGAGATAGGGATTAATTGAAGTTTGCTTTATGTTGGTCATTGAACAAATACCCAGGTTAATACATAAGAAGTTCACACCACTGGCGGTATTCCAGATGTAGTTATTTCGGTGTTGCGTGGGATTTCCAGCCAATTCGGGTAGCATTTCATACAGCATCCCATCCCAGCATGCTTTTTCAAGTTCCTCCATGGCCGAGTAATCATTATTGTCTTCATTGGCGTCTCTTCTTTTGCAAAACTGGCGATTGCAAAAGCTGTTCCCTGTGAAGAGGAGAACTTCCTGGTTGATCACTTTCGGTTCCATATTTTCAGTTTTTAGCGTTTATGTTTGATTGACAACACAAACATATTCTCCGGGAGAGGCGGTTTATAATTGAATTTTGCGGCTCATTAGTTTTCGTTTGCAGAAATTGCAAAAGAGGCTCTCGACAGGCCTGGTTTGTTGCATGTATTAAGACAACCTGCTGAACTCTGCGCGAAAGTGTTCCTGTTCTACGAATTTTTGTTGACGGTTTTTGGGTTTCCCGTAGACAAAATCATCTAAAAGGATTGAGTTAGTTGGCTAGTTAGTTGAGAGTGAGATTCAGAAGTTCTTCCTGGAAATCAAAAAACACCTGTTTTAACTCACTGTCTGCATCTGTCCCATAGTTGACGAAAAACACATGGATGACACCTTTGCTAGGGAAATAAAACAGGTTGGCAGAATATCCAAGGTCCCTTCCCTTATGACCAATTCCATAATCATTCCCATGATCGAGGAATGTCTTTTGAATACCATATCCATAATAATTAGGATCATCTTTGTTACCATAGGTCTGCATAATGGCGAGCGATTTTGAATTCAGAAATGTTTTTTCCACAAGAACCGCTTTGATAAATGTGAAAAGATCAAATACGTTACTATATAAACCTCCATAACCATTTCCGCTACCTGTTACCAGGTTCGATACGTTTACTATAGTGTTATTATTATACAGGTCAAAGTATCCCTGGGCAGTACTGTTGGGCAGTTCATCGTATGGTTGATAGTAAGTATGCTCTAACCCCAAAGGACGCAGTACGTACTGTTTCAGCAGGTCGGCGTGACTTTTACCTGTTGCTGCCTCAATCACCATCTTAATAAGGATCGTATTGGTGTTTGAATAGATAGCGGTATCAGAAGGGGCGAACAAGGGCTTTTTGTTGTAAATGAATTCAAGCAATTCCTCCGGCTGCCATTTTTTATTTGGATCATTGAGAACTGCCAGGTAAAAATCATTTTGCTCAATTACATCCGGGATGCCGGTTTCATGATTCATGCATTGGCCAAGTGTCACCAGGTTTCCATTGGGTAGCTTGTCGATAATTTTTGACGGAAGCCAATGAGAAATTTTGGTATAGATAGCGTCATATCCAATCCCAGTATGCACAGAATCTTCTATCAATTTGAAAAGAAGAGTGTTTACAAAGAATTTAGTAATGCTGGCCGCTTTTGAAATAGTACCCGGTATGAAGTCAATATTGTTTTCGATATCGGCTTTTCCGGTTGCGCCGATCCAGGTCCCCTTGCTGTCGCTGACCAATAATGAAATGCCAGGTAAACCCTTGCTGCGATACTTTTCAAGGAGCGCTTTGAATTGAGCATCCTTGGGATGATTGTTGCTGGTGTCGGACCACGGACATGGATCACCAATAGAACGAGTTTCCACGATTTGCGCTTTCCTGCACGAACAAATCGAGGCGATGATCAATGTGCCAATGATTATTTTTTTCATGATAATTGATTGAATTATTTAATTGCCTTTTTTATTCCGAACATAATGTTGTTGTAAGGGAGCATCGGGACGTATGATCTTACAAACGGCATTTGGATCCTTTGTTGGTAGGTGGAAAATATTGCTATAGGTTTTTTCGCCGATGGGTTGATCGTATATCCGACACTCAACCCGAATGTTGCCATTACCTGCATTCGTCCTATCCCTTTGTTATTTACATACACACCGTCATCGTTCAGTTTTAGTTTTGCGGTGGCGGGAACAGAATGCATATAGCCGGCACCCAGTGAAGTTTCAGCAGAGAACCGATCACTGAATTTATACCGGTAACCAAAGTTTGCATAAAGGGGAATGCCCGTTTGAACAAATCGGTGATAAAAGCAGGCTATTTTGAATTCGACAAACCAGTCATGCTTTTCTTTAACCGACGTATTAATTCCATAGCCAGCTTCAATGCCCGGATGAAACTGGTCGGTAAACAAACCAACAAATTTTCCAAATGGCATGGCTGTTTGCGTATTAAAGGCGGCAAGACTCAAATATCTTTTTTGTGATGACGCCGCCAGGCAGCCGAATAAGGCAATAGCAACTATAATTGGTTGCTTCATCTTGAGAGCACTAAAAAAGACAAAAGAGCTTCCCATGGAGACCTTAATGTTTCTCATACTTATGTGTTTAAGATTTAAAGTTGATTTGATAAGGTATTTTTTTGAAGAACGAACCGGTGATAAACGAGTTCACCCGTTGAAAGAGACAAATGGATCTGTGAACCCTTTACGCCTGCAAATTCTTTAAATAGTTTTTGAAATCTTTGGGGTACAAATTTTTTTATTCGAAGCAGCTTGACAGCTTCTTCTTCGCTGATAGCGGTCAAAACATTTTCTGTTATTACCTCTTCCTCGATCAACCTGAGACCAGAGTTCACCAGGTTCCTTCGCAATGTGATCATACCGTCGGGGCTGCGCAGATCGGTGCACAAAAAATAGCCCCCCTCACACAATACCCTCTTTACTTCTAAAAGAAATTTCGGAACCGAGCCATAAGCGTGGCAGGATTCAACATTGATCACGACATCAAAATATCCATCTTCGAATGGCAATGACTCTGCCTTTCCTTGCTTATAGTAGAGACCTTGTTGGGTATAATTTCGTTTTGAAAAATTGACTGCATTGCTGGCAATGTCAAGCCCAGTGATTTTGCGGGGGTTGAAATATCTCTTGATATAATTGCAGCCACCACCGCGGCCGCTGCCGACCTCGAGCATATCTGTGCCTTCAATGGGAACTTTGGCTGCGAGATAATGATACAATTGTATTGAATAGCGGTGCAATTCATCTTCGGGGTTAAGCTTTAATTTCTTTTCGTGCGCAAAAGGCGAATACCCATAGTTCATAAAATGCCAGTCATCAAAATCAAACTTCCTGGCCAACCATTCATAAAT
>Ga0068857_100001635_pt1 | contig 17968 bp, 28 predicted proteins | sample KBSCornC72_FD_66591 | JGI IMG/M metagenome (GOLD analysis project Ga0068857, IMG submission 66591) | Corn rhizosphere microbial communities from Kellogg Biological Station, Michigan, USA - KBS Corn C7-2 | ecosystem: Host-associated > Plants > Roots > Rhizosphere > Soil ...
CGATTTGTTTCACTCCTGATTCTTTTCCTTCTTAAAGAGACAAGTTAGGGAGGGAGAAACACAGCGCTGTTTTTTGTTCATCTTACAGTGCAGAGAGAGTCGATAATCTCGACAAATGAAGAAAGAGCGCCGGTTTTGTTTACCACGGGGATCTTTCTTGTTGAGGATGCATTCTGTGTCAATATATGTTATACTTTAACCAGCATCTCCTAGAGATGCCGTGGAGATGCTCATCCTGCCGTGAGACGTGAAACCACGTTAAGTCGAGTAAGGCAGGCGCGAGCAAAACATTTGCCACCTTCTGAGACGCGTAATAAAACGAAACTGGCCGAAAAGAGCATCCACAGAGATGCTCTTTCTTGTTGTTTGCCGCAACATTTCCACCCCGAAGAGGATGTGAGGTGAAAAGGTGTTACCCGCAGGTAACGTCCCTCGTGAAGTAATGCGAAGTATTTCATTCGCTCTTGTGTATCTGGGAGGAAGAGACCAATCAAGCAGCGTCTCGGTCTGAAAGCAGCGCATGTTCGCTGCTTCCTTCTTAGCCGTTGCGAGAACTCAATTGTTTCCCGGTGATATAGAGCTTGACCGGACGGTCTCGAAGCCGCCCGCGAGGATCAATTTCCGCCTGGGTATACGATCCGCCCGCATCCGTGTTCATCCCTGGGCTGTGAGGACCATAGTGATAATGGCCGGTCTCGGCGGGTGTCAGGGGAGACATCCCCAGTGAGGAAACGTCGCTGATGTCGATACAATTTTCGCTGGCCGGGGGTGCAGGAGCATCATTGATCTCTTGCGGAACCTGGGCATAGTCGCGCGCTTTGAGCGTCGCTTCTGAGACGTTCAGCCAGAGCAGCGGCCCTTCCATTCGATCGATCAGAGACAGGGGGACATAATACACTCGTGGGAAGATCCACCCTCGCTCAATGAGGATAAAGAGAGGAAAGCGCACGGCCACTTTTCCTACCCGCACTCCCTGCGTATCGTAGACCCGCTGGCCTACCATTACGCCATCACGCAAGAATGGTGATCCTGGCAGTTGCCTCTCTGTTTGAGAAGCAGTAGAGGCTGTCTGGCGCGTTTCTGGTAACGCAGCGGTGCTTTCCCTTGCATAATTGGTCGTCGCGGGAGGAGGGAGATCTAGCCGACCTCGTTCTTGATCGTAGCAATCGTACGTCACCTGGTCAGTGCGAGTGGGAACCAGCCTCTGGCCTGGGGATGGCGCAGTCACCTCTGGACCAGGCTGGGAGGTTGGCCAGGATGGGAGGGTGAATTGGCGCTGACGATGTGGAGATACGGAGACGGTCCCTGTGGCGCTCTCTGCGCTTCTCTTTTTTTTCGGAACACGCTGATCTGGCACAGCGACCTGTACGATCACTAGCGTCTCCACGGATTCGTTTGACACGAGTGCTTGGGCCTTATCCAACGGGAGTGAGATTGGTTGAGAGAGTCGCATGGGTAGAACCTTTCTGCGAGAAACAGGGAAGAGATCATGAGATTTCTTTCTCTGTTGAGGACACGGGCGAGGGTTCGCGCCGCATCGCTGAAGTGTTTTGCGAAAGTTGGTGCCGACTTGTCAGTGGGCGCTCTCGCTTGCTGCTTTCATTGGTAGAACTGATCGAGAACCTCTGCATCGGCGGGTCTTCTCGGTCAACCGTAGCGCCCTGTGTCCCGCCATCATCCAACCATCGCGGCAGGACCTGCGCTTCAAACATCGCGTCTTGCTGCGTCTTAACCTCCGCTTGGATAACCTTTGAACAGGCCACCCGGGTGTCTTCTTTTTGCATGTGGGAAACCATTCCTTTCTGGTCGTGATCGTGAAAAATGTCTGTTTGCCAGGTGTGCGCACGTCGACCGCTGCGTGGTCAGGCTGCAACGGCGCTGGCTGGCTTCTGTTCCACGCCTCCCAGGAGTGTGTCATCCACTTTATGAAGATCCTTTGTAGACATGTTCGCCTCACCGCATGGTGCCAGGTCGAGGAGCGCTTTCTTCACGTTGGCCCCGGAGAAATCCGCTCCTCGCACATCGGCCTTGCTGAGATCGGCCCCCTGCAGATCGGCACGACAGAGTTTCGCCTCACGCAGGTCTGCTCCGTGGAGGTGCGCTTTCTGGAGATGAGCATCACTCAGATCGGCACCCCGCATATGAGCATGGCGCAGGTCCACTGCTCGCAAGTCTGCTCCACGTAAGTCTGCATGCTGGAGATCGGCCTCTGTGAGATCCGCTTCATGGAAATCAATCTCTTGCAGATGAGCCTGGTGAAGATCAGCCGCGTGCAGATCCGGCTCGAATGCCTGGACATCGGGATACGTTTGTCGCCAGGCATTCCAAAGCGTGTTCCCTGAGGTAAGAATGTCAATTGGTTTCTGATAGGCCATAGCATCCCCTTTCTCTTTTCTCGTCATGAACCATTGATAGATGGTGCTGGGAGAGTTGTTTCTGGTAACACCAGGAGACTGGTCAACGCACTTGCTGGTCCAGGACCCCTGCGCTTGAGCGGACACGACATCGTTTTGCTCCACGTTTCTTGCGTCGAGAATGGGCCAACGGCCCGGGCGATACTGAACGAACCTCGATCACGGGAGGAGTTCTGGCGCGTTCCCCTTGCTCTCGAGGTAGCGTGCGTAGAAGAGATCACGGTACCCAAGAATACTGGCCAGGAGGGCGAAAAGGATAAACGAAAGAAGAAAGACTGACATGTTGTTGTCCTTTCCTACTCTTTCCGAGGCGGCTGTCCGGCTCCTCCGAAGAGAAGGCACAGCGGTCGAAAGGAGCGGAGAATGGTGCTTAACGCTCACTGGTCGTGACTGCGCGCGACCAAGAAAACGGGAAAAACAGCCATTGGCTCTCCACTCCTTCATCCATGAGAGGCATACTCACTGCTGAGGAACATCTCGTCACCAGTGAGGGCGTCTCGTGGTGAAAGGGAGGAGAGCGGAATAGACAAGCGGGAGAGCGCACAAGACCATCGGAACACGGTTGCTCTTCTGATGGAGGAGTGTTCTGGCGCGAGTTGCTACGAGAAACTTGGTTTGAGAGGAAGAACCCATCAGCATATCTATGAGACCTCTTTAAGTATACCCTATTTTTTAGCAAAGTGCAATATTTATCGACCATAGAAGTACCTCTGAAACTTTTCCGATGGGTTTTGTGTATTGAACGTAATGTTGGAAATTTTTCTCAGTACCCGCAAGGTCGCCTCTGTTTGGCGACAATAGGATGAAGAGGCCTCTTCTTTTTTGCAGAGAGTCAACAAGGCCACGTATGGTATCCCTACCATTTCAATGCTATTCGTATCATGTCTTTCACTATTTGAGGAAAAACACTTATGCAAGACAGAACCTTCAAACAAGCGATGAAAAAGCTTACGTGTACGTTCAACAAACAGGTGTATCAGGAAGTGCAAAAGCGACTGGATTTTCTTCAGCATGGGCGGACAGTTGCGGAAGCAACGGCTGATATTCCAGATCTTCGCATACGGATAGCAACGAGGGAGTCCTTACTCTTTGTGTACGCCCTCTCGTTGGGTACGAGCCTTTGTACGATGGAAATCTTAACGCAGAAGCAGGCAAATGAACTGCATGCTTACCTCGGCGAACGACTTGCTCATACGCTGACAAATCCGCCATCTCTTTTCACTCCTGATCAGGAACAAAAAGACAGCAATTTCACGTAAAACTTTTGCCTGATGTTTTCCGTATCAAGCTTGATGCTGAAAAAGAGTGCGCCAGGGATGCATTTCTTCACGCTCCCCGAATCTCACGTGCTGCCCGTCGCAAGGAGTTCCGCCTGTGCTTAACCCGTTCTGGATAGCTCCGAACTCCTGGTAGCAGCCATACTGGCATTCAGTTGGTGGGCTGCCCACTACAACCAACGCGTGATTGCCGTATGCAACAGAAAGCAACATCCCAGGAAGCGACGCTGCAAAGACCAGGGGAAGGCCAGCAGGCTGACGACGGCCTTGGTGATCCTGGCATGGACCACGAATCTGGTCGCCAAGCCAATGGCAACCATCTTTGGTGACTCGGTCACGCTGCTTGGGATGGGCATCGCCTTCTTCACCTCCACCCGGAAAATTCATCAACTAAAAACAGATGTGGATCACCCCATTCTCTTCCGGTGGAGGAAACATATTCATGTATGCTGCATCTCTGAATGAAGAGCAACACGATATTTTTTTGATGAGTAACGCGTATTATGGCACGCATGGTGGGACTGGGTCGGCTGCTCTCTGTGCCACGGGTTCTGGCTTTTCCACCGCCTTGTCTTGCGCCTTCGGGAACTGGCCAGGATGGGCTTCACGCCATTCGGCCCAGATCGCAATGAGGAGTGCCTGGAGAACTCCCGCAATTGGCGAAGCCAGAAGCGCCCCTGCAATCCCAAAGAGTTCGGCCCCGGCGATCAATGCGGCAAGCGAGACAATGGGATGTAAGCCAATGGTCTTCCCAACAATGCGTGGACCCACCACATCGCCTTCGATCACGTGAACGATGACAAAGTAGACCAGCACGATCACGGCGAAGACCCATCCCTTGCTCAAAGCAAGCAGGACGCAGATGGCCCCAGAAGCAAGCGTTCCCAGAACGGGAATAAATTCGAGCACGAACGCCAGCACTCCCAACAAGAGGGCAAATGGCACCCCGATCACCTCCATCCCGATCCCCACGAGGAAGCCGACAAACGTACAGAGGATGAGTTGGCCACGAAGATAGCCGCCAACCACTCGTTGTAAGGTATCGAGCAACAATTTCATGCGCCCTTGTTGTCGGATGGGCATATTCTCACGAAACCAATCGAACACCCGTGAGCCGCCAGCAAGAAAGTAGATACTGAGGACAGCGACCAGGATCACGTCCAAAAGAGCACCCACCAGGCCGGTCAGCAACGGGACGATACTTCCCGCAAACCCTTCGATGCTCGTCACCAGCTGATCACGGGCCGAAGCAATCTGAGTCGGTGAAATGCCCAATGACCCCGCCATTTGCTCGAAAGGCGTGAGTCGACCATGCTTTCCAGGCGTCAACAACACCTGGACATAGGCTGCAAGCGAGCTAAATTGCACGATGGCTGTTCTCACAATCAGGTAGAGTAAGGCGCTGAGGGCCCCCAGGATCACCAGGTAGACTATCAGGATGGCGAGAACACGCGGCATAATGCGAGCCAGGAGTTTGACCATAGGTGAGAGAGCATAGGCGAGCAGGGCCGCAATCGTGAGCAGCAGCAGTGTTTGGAGAATATGTCCTGCAAGCCACAGCAGAAGCAGCGCGACGCCCGTCCAGCCGAGAATCGCAAACGGGAGGCCACATCGCCTGATCCATTTGGCGATCATGGCCTCAGAGTCACCAGCGCCGTCTGTGCGCGGAGGAATAGGGGTAGCCATAGAATGTTCTCCTCACAATAGCATGCGCAAAGGAGAGAGAATCCGTTCACTCACTTTGCTGTATCATGGCCGGTTCATCCACTGTTCACACGTCGATGCAATGGAATTGGAGACATCACAAGTGAACAACGCTTCCATTTGCCGAGCTAATCCTTCGCTCTACACCTCGGCGTTGATCTCATCATTGCCCACGGAACTGAGGCGATCCAGGTTCGCCGTCCCGATCGTTAACCAGACTCCATCAATGGTACAGGTTTTTGCATGGAGCATTGAGCGGTAGCCAAAACGGACGCGAACACCTTGTCTGAAGGACTTCGAGCGATCGAGTGTGGACCAACGAACCGCACCCTCCTGTGCTCGATTATGGGCGTCGTCCCGTATCCTTCTCTCTGCTTTTCGCCTGGTTGGGGTACAAGATGTCATGGAGCCAGCGGGAATTGGCGAAGAGGACGAAGAAGAAGGACGAGAAAAGAACGAATATGAGCATTATAGACTCCTTTACTGTGAAAAAGAGAGAAAAGCATACAAGACCATACGGACAACAACCTGGCAGAGAGACGCGTGTGCTCGTTCTTTCCCACAAGAGACATCGTTTGTCGAAGGAGCGTTCGATGCAACCGGCAAGAGAGGATAATCCTCATGACCACACCTCTCAAGGGGCATGGAGCGATCCTCTGGAGCAACCTCTGCGGCATGCATGACCTGCCTTTCCTCTCTGAAGGCCTCAGAGAGAGTGCCGGGAAGATGCTCTCTTCAAGAGCAAGACCGCAACCTCGGGAGGGGACGTGACCCAGACATGAGAGATCGTCGCCTCCGCTCGCTTCCCCACTCAACCGCCATGGCCAACAATCGCGCGGAACGTCTCGTACAGGTCTGTGCCTGCTGCCTGGACAAAGCAGCGCAGCTCTGCCAGGGCAGCAGCCTCAATTTGACGAATGCGTTCCCGTGTCACCTTGAGTTCTTTGCTGGTTTCACTGAGCGAATACGCGTGACCATCGTCGAGCAGACCGAAGCGCATCCTCATGATTTGTTGTTTGCGTGGCCCAAGTCTCGCCAGTAAGCTCTCCACTTGTTCACGCAACGCCTGTTGATCCAGGACAGTATCGAGGACCGACGTTTCCTGGATCTCCAGGATGTCCGCCAGCGAGTCTGCGTGCTCTTCATCGAAGGGCTTTTCCAGGCTCACCATTTCGTAATTGATTGCAACCAGATCCCGCACCCGTTCTGAGGAAATCCCCATCGCAGTGGCTATCTCTTGCTCGCTCGGCTCACGCCTCAGGTGCTCAAGCAGGGTGTGCCTCGTCTGCGTCAACGTCTTGATTTGCTCACTGGCATGGACCGGTAAGCGAATCAGGCGGGCCTTCTCCGAGATCGCGCGCGTGATGGCCTGGCGAATCCACCAGGTGGCATAGGTGCCAAACTTATAGCCTCTGGTGACATCAAAGGTTTGCACCGTACGGATCAGACCGATATTGCCCTCACTAATCAGATCTTCCAGAGCCATGCCATAGCCGCAATAGCGCCGGGCGATACTGACCACCAGGCGCAGGTTGGCCTCGATCAGGCGGTGTCGGGCCACCTGGCCATCCTCTACAAGCTGAGACTTCTGGTTGGCAGCAGGCTTGCGCAATTCTGCCTGGCCACGCTCGATGCGTTGGGCCAACCAGACCTCCTCTTCCGCAGAGAGCAAGGAGACCTCACCAATTTCGTTGAGATACGGACGAACAGAAGACTCGATGGGCGCGCTCGTGCCACCCTTTGACGGAACCTGCCTCAGACCTGATCGACGGGCCTGCGGTGGGCTTCCCAGCAGGGGCTTTTCGACACCAGGCGGCGAGGGAAGAGCCCTCTTTCTTTGCGCTACCATTGTGTTTGCACTCCTTGTCAAGATCGCTCCTCCATCGGAAGTCTCCCTTCACACAAAGGGCGACCTTTCTGTCGCGTGCTCGCAATAGTCGGCAGTGATCCGTGCGTCGAGCAAACGGTTCTTGATTGGCCATGGGTGGCCTCTTCCCCGGATGGCTTGTTGGAGAACCGATCGAGCGTCTCATCGCCCGCGATGATTTCCAGGCCATATCGCGATGCCACGTCCAGATCACCTCCAGCAGCCAGCCAGCGCTGGAGCGCCTCGGCTTCAGACGTTGCGTGCTGTCCATTGGCTCCGGACAGATATGCGGCACCGGGATCTGGCGTGAAAACGTCTCTCGGTCCTGTCATTGGCCGCCACGTCAAGAGAAAATCCGGAGCATGCTGGTGTGCTAGACGCGTCACTTCCGTTCCTCGCGTCTGTGGCGAGAACGTCATCTTTTCCCGCCATGGGAGTGCTGTTGATTGATCGGTGGGCATAAAAAGCCTTTCTTCGTGAAAACAGAGAAAAGAGCAAGCAACGGGAGAGACACAAGCGGGAGAGCGAACAAGATCAGCGGAACCAGACGGCTCTTTTGAGCAAAGTGGGTTCTGCGCGCGAGTTTCTACAAGCAACCTGGTTTAAGAAGCATGATTCCTACAGATGTAGATAGATCAGAGTGCCCTTGAAAGAGAGCATCCTCGCTACTCCTTCTGACGGGCAAAGACGAGGAGCGTGGAGAGAGAGCCATCCCTGAGTGCGCTCTTTCTGAGCATCAGGGTTGATACGGAGAACACCAGACAAAAGTTTCGCCTGAAATCCCTGCGTTGGTGTCCCTGGCCTCACCGTCATTTCCAGAGCCAGTCATCCTGTCAGCCCTGAGAAGGATGGGAGTATCGCCGCAGAAAAAATAACAGGCATCCTGCCTGCTCTGAACGTAGAGGGAAAACGCTCTCACTATCGATAAACGTTGACGAGAGATGTGCGACAATATGAGAATCGTCTAGCTCAAATGGCGGTGGCTATATTGAGACTGTGCTCCGCTCCATATATTGCTCACATTCAATCGCCCCTCGATGAATCCATCGATAACCCAGCCAATAGCATTTCCTCCAACGGCAATGGCGGCACAGATGAACGCTGGTCCGACTCCAAGGGTCATCCAGACGACACCAAAGGCGAAACCAATCACAACACCCATGGATTTCGCTGAGATAGACATGATAATCTCCTTTCTCTGAATTAAAACATTCATCACCTGCTTAGCGTACTCGTCGGCGGGTACGGGGATTGAGCGGCGCGAACTGTGTCGCGACCGCTACTTCGGCAACTGGCATGCCGACACATTGCTGGAGTGAGGTGCGCAGCTTTTCCTGAAGCACCTTTCCCACCTGATTGACATCTGCCCCTGGCGCGAGCGAGGAGCGTATGTGCACATGGAGCCCGTCTTGTCTCACTTTGACATCCTGACTGGCCTCGATCACCTCAGGCATCGCTCCAACTTCATATTGGACGAGATCACGCACACTCGAACGTGCCATCGTGACCTGTCCCTGAGCATCGTGGCGCACGAGCAAATCTGCTGGCTCGCGTTTTCTCGGGAGAATTTGCCAGAGGAAAATCACCAGCCCTGCGAATGCGCAGATACCCCCAACCAGGATGTCTACCAGTGGATTAGAGGCGCGCATCAGCGAAAAGTAGCTCCACTGGTTGAACATTGTCGAGCCCAGGCTGACATCACCAGGCCGAATCCAGTTTGCCAGGAGCAGCAACACAATAATCCCGACACAAAATGAGACAAAGCTTAACACGAGCACAAGCAAGCGGTTGAAGCTGTTGCGAACTGCTAGCATACAGCGCTCCTCCTCCAATCGGGTATGGCCTCCCTACCCTCTTTGCCGCTCACGGGATACCGCTGCTTGGTAAGGCATTAGCGAATATCGTCGAGCGCAACATTCACGGTTAGCAGGGTCGAGAGGCCGAGTTGCGCAATTGTCCGAGCCACTCTCTCCCTGATCTGTTGGCCCAGAGCGAGCAGGCTCGGAGTCTGCTCTGCCATAGCTTCACGGGCATCTGCGTGGCGAAAAGCCACGGGGAGCTCGCTGTAAGCGACCACATGCACATCAACGATCAACTCGCCAGGCAAATGGTGCAGTACGACGCCATTGATATGTCCCCCCGGCCCGTAGGTGGCTTGCATGGCTGAAAGCCCCGGACTCATCTCCGCTACACCAGGAATGTCACATACCGCCTGGGCGATAGCCCTGGCAAGCGCGAGATCGTTGAGGGGAAGCACCTTATCAGGCTGCTTTTCTCTCTCCATATTTTCTGGGGAAAAGGTGGCCATGCATCTTTCTCCGCATAAGATAGGCGCGACGGAACTACGAAGAAGCAGCTCCGGCAACGCGCTGTACCTGGCATCAGTGGACGCGCATCTGTTGCGCTGGTTGGCTCATCTGCGCGAAGTACAGATCAGTGACTGCAATATTGACCTCTTTGACCTGGAGCCCGGTCATCGCAAGAACGCGGCTGGTAATATTGTGGCGGACGGCATCGGCAACCTGAGGAATACTGACACCATAATCCACCACTATATTCAAATCGACTGCCGCCTCCCGCTCGCCTACTTCGACATGTACTCCAGTCGCGCGCATATCCCCGCCGGCTGCGCGTGTCAGACCACTCATAGCTTTGCCAGCGCCCGTTGACACTAATTCATGAACGCCATCGATCTCACCTGCCGCGATACCAGCAACTTTCGCGACCACGCCATCAGCAATGATTGTTCTGCCCTGAGCGTCCATGACCATCTCCTCTGCATGTGCAAATTTTGGCAGAGGCTGAAGGCCGGGCATGGTCGTCTGGGCATGTTGTGTTGACGAAGCGGCGAACTGTTCCTGTTCAAGATCAGCCATAAGACAACCCCTCTGGATAGTAACCAGCACGAATGTGACGCTCTATGATACTGGAGGGTCTTCCATCCTCAGCAATGGAGAAATTACTTTTCCTTCCCTGAGTACGTTTCAATCAGACAAACAGTTTCCATCAGCAAGGGACTTAACCAGCCAGTGGTTTAAGACAGGGAGTGCTTTATCACTGATGACCATGTGCTCTGAGCCTTTGGCGATGACCGTAAATGAGAGATCCGGCATCCCGCCCGCTGCAAGATGCGTCGTCGTTACACGCGCTATCCACAGACCTAGATTTGCATCGAGCACCTGAAACGTGCTTTCATCGATAGTCCAGCCAGTATTACTAAAAACATAGTGTCGAGATTGCTCAATTTGCTCGTCCATTGGTTGCTCCTCTCTGCTATTTAACTTCACTACCCACATTGTATCATCGTGCCCAGTGCTTCATTCTTCACTCTGAGCTACTTGTTTCTATACTCATCTAATTGTGCGATGTTTGCTTTTTTCGTTTTCACAGTTCTTTCACGCTCTCTTTCACGTCGTGTGAGTAATCTACCAGTAGATGGGGCACAGGCGTGCACTGATTGCACTACCGCTCGATACCTCTTCTGCGTGTCATCCACGACGAATTGGAACGATGGATGTTGTCCACCAGGAGGAAGCCGAGTGAACGTTGAGAGGCGTGTCCCAAAGAAAGTGGGCTATGAGTTATCAACCATCCTTCCCAGAGGCTTTCTCAGCCATTGATGTCCTGCCTGTGCAGAAATCTGCTCTCAAAGCACCAGGACGCGAATACGCCGAACTCAAACACCTGTTGAAGAGCCGAGGGCTGTTAGACAGGCAGCCCGCCTATTATACTCGCCGGATTGCTCTGCTCTTCGGGTTATTGCTCGGAGGCATTGTCGTGCTTTTGCTGGTCAAGGCTTTCTGGCTGCAACTGCTCAACGCTGTCTATCTCGCCTTCGTCTTTACACAGATTGGCTTACTCTCTCACGAGGCGGGACACCGCCAGATGTTTCACCGCGCCTGGAAACATGATCTGCTGGGCCTGATTGGGGGAAACTTCTTACTCGGCATGAGTTATGCCTGGTGGCTGGAGAAACATAATAGGCACCATAGCCATCCCAACCAGATCGGCATGGACCCCGATATCGAGATTCCTTTCCTCACCCTGACCGGCGGAGAGGAGCTTGAACAGCCAGGAGAGTTCAAACAATGGTGCATAAGATATCAAGCGTTTCTCTTTTTTCCGGGGCTGATGGCAGTCGCCCTTGGATTGCAATATAGCAGCGTCAGCTTTTTGGTGCGCAAGCAAGCGAAATATCACGCGCTCGAATGGTTGCTGATCGTGACCCACTTTGGGGTGTCCCTCACTCTGGTCTTCCTTTGCCTGGGCTTCTGGCACGCTCTGCTCTTCGTCGCGCTTCATCAAGCGCTCACGGGTCTCTACCTCGGGTCCATTTTTGCACCGAACCACAAAGGCATGCCCATCCTGGGGAAAGAGAGCGACCTGGATTTTTTCCAGCGCCAGGTCCAGACGTCGCGCAACGTGTCTGCCCATCCGCTGACCGATTTCTGGTATGGTGGGTTAAATTATCAAGTTGAGCACCATTTATTTCCCAGCATGGCTCGCAACAAGTTGAAAGAAGCACAAGCCATTGTGCGGCCCTTTTGCCAGGCTCATGCCATCTCGTATCACGAGACGACAGCGGTGCAGTCTTTTGCAGAAATCCTCTCGTACCTGCACCACATTGGTGCTCCGCTGCGCAGCAGGTCCTTTTCCTGAGCAGAAAGAGAACGAGACTGCTGCAACGAATCATTTGATCGAGGTGAAGCACTGAATGAGCGTTCTGACGGCTTTCTTCTTTCAATCTCAAACAAGTGTCTCATCTACGGTGGTAGAGAAAGGAAAATTGAGATGATACCTCGTCTCCTGGTTATTGACGATGAGCAAGACTTGCTTCTCATCTATCAGCTGATCTTCGAACCGGAAGGATATGATATTCGCCTGGCTTCCTCTGGATTACAGGTATCGCAGGGGATGATCATCGAACAGTTTCGTCCTGACCTGATTATTTTGGACTACCATTTGGGGAGAAATGGTCGGAACGAGCCGCTTTTGCAGCAACTGAAAGCCGATCCATCTCTATCTGCTATCCCGCTGATTCTTTGTACTGCCGATGCGAATGTTCTCCGTAAACAGGAAGGCTTCTTGAGAGAGGCGAATGTACGTGTAGTGCTCAAACCATTCGAGATCGGTGCGCTTCTGCACACCGTACAGCAAGCGCTGCAGGAAAGTTCCTTCAGATGGCTGCTTTGTAGGGATTGATGCATCTGCTGGCGGACTGGCGGCGCCCAGAGAGCTTCTGCGTGGCCTTTCCTCTGATGCGGGGATGGCGTATGTCGTGGTACAGCATCGCGCGTCTTGATCACTTCTTTCGCCCCGTGAATGGCAACTACCAGATTCACAAGGCCGTGCGTGAACTCTGCGTCTTCGCCCAGCACGATCTGCTCAAGGACCCACCGTTCTCGCGCCTCGATCTGCTCTCGTGTCAGAATGTGCTGATTTATCTGGGTCTGGGGGCGCAGAAGAAGGTCATGCAGCGTTTTCACTATGCCCTCGCCCCCCACGGCATGCTCCTGCTTGGACCATCGGAAGCCATCGGGGCCGCTTCTGATCTCTTCGCGCCTTTTGGGGAACACAAGCGGCAGTGGTATAGAAAAAAAGCCAGCGGGTCGCGGCCCTTTGTCGGTGGAGAGACGCACAGATCGACCAGCACTATTGTAGCGAGTGAGGATGAAAATAGCATGGTATATGAAGAAAAGAAGCAGGCGTTTGACTTGCAAAAAGAGACGGATCGTGTGCTGGCCCGTTTTGCCCCGGCCAGTGTCGTGATTGACGAGCAGATGGACATCCTGCACTTTCGGGGAGACACAAGCCCTTACCTACGACTGGCGCAGGGCCGGGCCAGTCTCAATCTGTTCAAAATGGCACGCACGGGCCTGGACCTGGCATTGCGCACTACCCTTTCCAAAGCCCGCAAGAGTGGCCAGCCTGTGAAAAAAGCGGGAGTTCAGGTGAGCGATAATGGCGTGCTCCGTGACATGATCATAGAAGTGATTCCCCTGAACGCGTCCGCCGCCGAACGCTACTTTGTAATCCTCTTTGCCGAGGCGAGTGCGTCGTCTTCCAATCCTGCCACTTCCCTGGTTCCTGCTGGGTCGCAAGGCGGTGCGGCACAACAGGGGCGGGGAGTCAAAGATCGACGTATTCGAGAACTTGAGCGTGAGTTGGAGACCACACGGCAGGAGATGCGACGGGTGATTGAAGAGTTAGAGGCCGCCAACGAGGAGCTTCACTCGGCCAATGAAGAAAGTCTCTCCAGCAATGAGGAGTTACAAAGCCTCAATGAAGAACTGGAGACGTCTAAAGAAGAGATCCAGGCCAGCAATGAAGAACTGCTGGTCCTGAATGCGGAACTCCAGCAGCGCAATACCCAACTGCAAGAAGCGCGTGACTTCGCAGAGGCGATTGTGGAGACCATCCGGGAACCCCTCCTGGTTCTGGATGCAGACCTGCATGCGCAACGCGCGAACAGGGCCTTCTACCAGCATTTCCAGGTCGCGCCTGCGGACACGGAACGCCGCTGGATCTTCGATTTGGGAAACGGCCAATGGAACATTCCTGCCCTGCGCATGCTCCTGGAGGAACTGCTTCCCGCCAATCACGCGCTGGTCGATTACGAGGTGGACCACACTTTTCCCCACATTGGTCACCGGATCATGCTGCTCAATGCCCAGCGCATTGAGCGTTCTCAGCTCTTGCTGCTGGCGCTCGAGGATATTACGGAACGCAAGCAGACCGCACACGAAAAGCAGCAAATACTCTTGCAACGCGAGGAATTTATGGCGATGGCCAGTCACGAACTCAAGACGCCCGTGACGAGTCTGAAAGGCTATGCTCAGCTGCTGCTCTCCCGCTTTATCAAAGCAGGAGATGAGCGCTCAGCAGCCTCCCTGGCGAAAATGAATGCGCAACTGGATAAGCTTATTCATTTGATCGATGAGTTGCTCGACGTGACCACATTAGAGGCGGGCCAGCTTGCCTGGCATACTCATCCGTTTGATCTGAATGTCCTCGTGCGAGAGATCGTCGAAGAGGTGGGCTATACGGACGAGCAGCACCAGATTCGCATTGAAGGCGCGGTTGCTGCTCCCGTCTCTGGCGACTGTGAACACACGGGCCAGGTGCTCATCAACCTGCTCTCGAACGCCATCAAATATTCTCCCCAGGCCACGACAATTCGGGTCACGTGTACTTCTGACACGGACAGTGCCACTGTCAGCGTGCAGGACTCTGGTATAGGGATTGCTTCGGAAAAACTCACACACGTCTTTGAACGTTTCTTTCGAGTCAGTGGCCCGGAACACGAGTCGTTTCCTGGGCTGGGTCTGGGCCTCTTTATCTCGGCCCAGATGGTCAAACGACAGGGGGGACGAATGTGGGTGGAAAGTCAGCCGGGCGTCGGCTCCGCCTTTTCCTTTACCGTCCCACTCGCACCACCGCCAGAATCCGGCGCGCAGAGCCAGGAAGAAGCAGAGCAGTACATTTAACGCTTGCCTCACGCTTTCTATAACGCTCCAGAGATACTCTTGAAGCAGAGCATGTACAGCTTTCCCCTCAGACCCAACGAATCCGGAAGAGCGGAGAGTAATCCATGCGTCTTAAGGAAAGGACGAAACGATGATCAATCAACCTGATCCACGCATAGCTGAGGATGCGCAGTCACAAGAAAGAGCCAGCCCTGGCGGGGAAGATGCGACCGTCAGATCGACCACGACGGGTGGATCGTATGGAGAGAGTAGGCAGACAACGTATGTGGACCCGGCAGGCAACCAGGTCGAGAACCGGGTCGAAGTGTACCAGGATAAGAACCTGAGCCGGGAGAATAGACGTTCCTGGGTCGTCAATATTCTCTCTTTCCTCTTCGGAGTGCTGGAAGTGTTCCTGGTCCTGCGCTTCTTCTTCCGTCTTCTGGGCGCAAGCCAGGACAATAGCTTTACACAGTTCCTGTACAATCTCAGTCAGGTGTTTGTTGCCCCTTTTAACGGCATCTTTCATGACCAGACCCTGGGCACACGCAGTGTCTTTGAACTTTCTACCATTGTCGCGATGCTGGTCTATGCCTTGCTCGTCTGGGGGCTGGTCGCGCTGAGTCGCGTGGTCTTCGCGCCTCACGAGAGTGGTCGCCAGCGGTTCACGACCACACGGCTCAGGCAGAGGTAGGAGACGTGCGCGTGTGCCGACGAGCAACGAGCAAAAACAACCGCTGCGTGCCTGCCAGATAGCATGGAACTCCTTCCTGCATGGGAATGGAAAAGATCCGTCTCCGAGAAGTCCGTGTACATTGTTGGTGTATATACAGAGCGATACCTCGGGATTGTCCCGAGGAAAGGATACAATCATGACCCTTGCAACACTTGTGCTTGCTGATGTGAATTTGAGTCTGCCAAATGTCCTCTGGTGGCTCGTGGTTGGGTTGGTGGCTGGCTTTCTTGCCAGCCGGATAATGCGTGGGGGAGGTTATGGATTGATCGGTGATATTGTGGTTGGCCTGATCGGAGCGTTTATTGGAGGCTGGTTGGCCGGGCTTCTGGGAATCGGAGGCTCCAGTAGTCTAGTCGTCAGTATTCTCATCGCCTTTATTGGAGCCTGTCTTCTGCTTGCCGTCTTACACGCGGTCAATCGTGGCGGAGCGTCCCGGTCCAGAGGATGGGGACGGCGCTAAAGGGAGCAGATTGGGCAGGCATAATGGCTTGAGTGAAGACTCTCCCGCACGTCAAAGTGGCTTCTCACCATACGGTGACCCATCCACTTTGACCTTACGCACCTGAGAAAGAAGGAAAATACCATGCTCGCTTTTCCATTTATCCTGGCCAGAGGTCGTCGGCCCACCCTCGACGCTCAGAGTGCTTCATGAAAAAGTGTTCCCGTCCAGTGTTGGGAAGCCAGAAATCCCGTTGCTTGTTCTTCTCATTTTACCCAGAAAGGTTCCATCTATGACCACCTCACCATCGACGGCTCCGCTTTTGCCGATAACCGTCCCATTTTCCGAGCATCTCAGTGAAACATGGCTGCTGGAAAGAACGTCTCATGCCCAACTGCGCAATGGGCGGGAACTTTCTGTTCCCAACCTCACACGCGCGATGAAGCAGCTCAGCGACTTCGATGTCCCTCTCTCACGGCGATCAGCGCACTCACATTTGGCAGAGCCGGCGCCTTTGAAGAAGAGGACGAACTTCTCCGTTCCTCTCTCCACCTGGAGGGAGATCTCGCGAGCAGAAGCGCAGGCGACCTCTCGTCAGGGAATCCCCGTCTTGCTTTATGGCGAGCACACCTGGGAGCGCCCACAAGGAGCCACAAGAGCGTGGAGCGCCAATACAAACATGCGCGTCATCATCTTCGGGAGCGCTGTGGTGCCGCCAGAGGCACTCTCTGGAACCGACTACGCGGTGTGCTACCTTGACCCGCAACGAGGGGCGTTTTCCAATCTCGTTTGGAAAGCCTGGTTCGCTTCTGACACCGCAACGCTGCTCGCAGGCGGTGACCACCGCCCCATCACCTTCTTTGCTCCTTGTGTGCAGTTTCCCTTTACCACCCACTATACCGTGATTGGCGCCGATGGGCAGGTCCATGCGTTTGCGACCAGCGCGGAGGCCATCCAGGGCTTCCAGAACTTGCCCCCACGAGAGGTGAGCAGGGGAAGCCAGGTCCAAACGATCTTCCCGCAGTTCTGTTACTACCATGAAGTGACCTGTCCGAGCGGCATCTACCGCCTCGAATTTTTCGGGCCGCGCATGGATGAGCGGGGATACCAGGTCAAGGAGGCAGCCTGATCGGGGTCGTCGCGGTTGAAAGAAGCTCACCCGCCCTTGCTGGGCGGGCCGCACGTATTTTTGAGAAAGAGGCAAGATATATGCACGATGTCGCATCCATTTCTGCATTGCACCACTTCCGTTTTGGGCAAAGCATCCACTGCTCGGATGGGGAAGCAGGGCTGCTCACCCAGTTGGTGTTCGATTCTGCCAGTCGTCGCGTGATCTCTCTCGGCGTCCTGTTGGGACGCGTGTTTGGCAGAAGCGTGTCTGTGCCTTTTGCGACGGTTGTTCCTGCCACAGGGGAGGGATGTGTCAGAACTGAGAACACAAGGGTCAATCAAAAGTGGTTTGACCTCTAAACGCGGCAGCGGGCTACTCCGGCGGATGCTCTCCATGGCAACCATGCGCTGCACCTGGCTGCCGGGGTCGGCCTTCGGGGCGTACTATCACCGTTTGCTCGCCCGAGGCGTGAAGAAAAAGACGGCTCTGATGGCAGTGATGCGCAAGATGCTTGCAGTGGCTGCCTGTGTCCTGCGTACCGACAAGGACTACGATCCCAGCAAAGTCGCAGGGGGGACCGTAGGCTAACCCCAGCAGTATAACCTGCTGAGGTTAGCCCGCGGGCCCCCAGCCACACCTACTCAGGCGCTCCCAATCCATTTTCAAGCGCCAGGGAAGTTATGACTTTCTCCCACCAAGAGTGTGTCGTAACTTCGAAAACTGCCGATAGAAAAAAGAAAAGGAGATCGCCAAACACAGAGAAAGGATCTGTTGAGATGACCAGTCAATGTGCGCGAAAGCCATACCCATCGGATGTGACCGATGCCCAATGGGCCATTCTGGCTCCGTTTATCCCTGAACCAGGAACGTGGTCGCCCCGTGAGCCAATTGAGCGACGCGAACTGCTGAATGGCATGATGTACGTCCTGCGAACAGGTTGCTCGTGGAGACAGA
>Ga0068857_100001636_pt1 | contig 17962 bp, 13 predicted proteins | sample KBSCornC72_FD_66591 | JGI IMG/M metagenome (GOLD analysis project Ga0068857, IMG submission 66591) | Corn rhizosphere microbial communities from Kellogg Biological Station, Michigan, USA - KBS Corn C7-2 | ecosystem: Host-associated > Plants > Roots > Rhizosphere > Soil ...
TCCTGTTGAAAGGCGACGTCTTCACGAGCGACTTTTTGGAGATGTGGATATCGCACAAGCGCAAAGAGCATGACGCCTTGCGCTTGCGGCCTCATCCATATGAGTTTTTCCTCTACTATGACGTGTAGTAGAGGTGCTCGGGGGTAAGCGGAAGCAGGGCGCGGACTAGTGTCCGCGCCCTTTTGCTTTCGAATATTGATCCACTCCAGCGCTTCTGGACGGAGCGGAGGAAAACGCGCGAGGTTCTAATTGCTAGATTAAGAGAAATCGATACACTGCTTCAGATTGCCGCCGTTGAGGAATTAAGGTGACCTATGATTGTACAGTTACACACGGCGAAAGTAATTCTGAACGTCCTTCGATTGATAATCTTCATTAGCCTTTTTTTCATTCTACTTTCTGCACTTTGGAGTTCCGCCCGGGCGCAGACCTTTACTGCGGCGACCAATTATCCGGCTGGAGCGCAGCCTGTTTCGATCGCCGATCGGTAATCGCGGCTGATTTTGACGGTGATGGCAAATTGGATGTGGTTACGGCAAATCAGGCCGCCGACAATATTTCGTTGCTTTTTAACAGAATGATAATCCCGCCTCCAACGCTTCAACCGGCATTAACAATCGGACATGTCTCACAGAACGTTGTGATCTCCTGGCCGTCGGATTCGCCTGGCCGGTCATTGCAACAGAGTTCGGGCCTGAACAGTTGGGGCCCTGCCGGCTATGAAGGTTTTCCAATTAGCGATGACGGAACTAACCGGAGTCTCACAGTTGTGCCAGCTTTCGGTGCGCGGAGCTTTCGATTGGCACATCCATAACTCACGACCTCTGTGGCGTCGCATCGCTACTCTACTGGTGTGACTGATGATCGATCACACCAGTCGATATAACTTCGACGCTACTGTTGCTGGACACGGAAGAATAGCTGGGAAGCGGTCGAAGTATTCGTATAAGCGATAGTCCCGGAAGTGTTGGTTAGAAGACCACCTGCGTTCCATGTCAAAAGATCCGAGGAGGTCCAGATGCGGATCACTGAAGCCGGGGCACTTTGAATGCTGAACCTGAATTGATTTCCGCCAAGCGCCAATGGCGCGGAAAGAATAATCGGTGTGTTGGAGCTTGCTTTTTGAGGAAGGTAATCAACGACGGCACCCTGAGTTTGGAGGATCGAAATATCGACCATCGCGGCAGAGAGCGCGTTGGTATCAAGGCGATTGCGGCGGAGGTCTGCGTATTCCAGCGCAGTCAAGAAAGTCAGCGGGTGAATATTTTGCAGCTCGTTGTCACTGAGATTCAGCGTCTGGAGATCGGTCAGGCCAGCAACGAGTGCGGCGTCAGTGAGACCGTTGCCCCTAATCAATAATTGAGTGAGATTCGTCAGGCCGCTTACAACTGTGAAATTAGAAACAGCAATAAAGCTTACGTCGAGGTTCTCAAGCGGAGTGTGGCCGGACAGAAGCGAAAGGTTTGTGACAGCAGTGGAATTTATGCTGAATTCGACCAATTCAGGCATGTTAGTGACAAAGCTCAAATCGCTGAAGTGGTTGCTGCTAAGAAAAAGGCTGTAAAGATTTGTGAAGGCGGCAATGACTGGAATGTTGGTCACCTGATTCCAGGCGAGCGAAAGCGAATTGATCTCAGTCTTTCCAATCAAGGGCGAAATGTCGCTAATGTAATTTCGATTTGCATCGGTTGGCGAATCGCCGCCGACATCGAGCGATTGTAACTGCGACAAACCCTGCAGAAAAGAAATGTCCGAAATGCAATCGTTATGGAGGGCGAGATAACTAAGATTGGTGACGGCGGCCAGCCTTGAAAGATTCAGGAGGCAACCGTTACGACTCATCTCGAATGCAAAAAGGTTTACCAGGCTGTCCACGACTGGAATGCTATGGATTTGATTGTCGTTCAGGTAAAGTTCCGACAGATTGGTCAACCCAGAAACAAATGAACCGTTTGTGAGCGAGCAGTCGTTTACGACCAAACCATAGAGGGCGGTGAGCGACGCGAGCGGTGCGGGGTCATTGATATGGTTACCGCTAAGGTCTAGATAGAAGAGATTACTGGCGTACTCCAGCCCCGAAATATTGGTGATGCCCTCATATCCAAGAAATAGAGAAGTGAGGTTCTGCAAATCCGAAACGTGAACGTCGGCGGCTGGCGGTAATCCGAGCGCCACATGAACCTGGTTGCTCAAAACTGCGTCAGGAAAATCGACAACTTGAGCGCGTGCCGCGCCACTGGCGAACAATAAAGAGAGCGCCACCACTGGAACCAGGAATAAGCGGCTTTTTCGACCAAATATTGGCCTCCCAGGGTGAAGAATTTCAGATTTCAAGCGATTGCGTAGTTAACTTGTCCGTTTTCTTAGCCAACAACGAAAGATGCCCGGCAAATGGTAATAACCTCGCCAGACATTCCTGGACGGCTAAGAAGCAGAAACCGTGCTTGGCAGAAATGAAAAGGCAGCTGACGCCTCGATTCGCTGTTTTTGGTAGGAAAAGGCCTTATTCCGCGGAACTGCTGGTAACGATAGGATTTGCCCAAGATCAGCGCGCTTTAACAATTGGCCACCGGCGCGCTACAACTGGCAAACCACGAAATCATGAGTATCTACGATCGGAAGATTAGGGCTACGAACAGCAAAATTTCCAATTCACCGGTAAATCCCCTGGGCAAAAAAGACATTCCCCTTTTTACAAACACTGTTACGAGAAGACGGTTTCTCGAGGCGACAGTCGGCGCGACAGCAGGTTTGGCACTGGGCGGAGTGCCGTCCGCATTGGCCGCACGCCGCAATAACCCTTTGCCCAAGCCGAACAAATCGGGGATCGAGCACATTGTGCTGGTGATGATGGAAAACCGGTCATTTGACCATTTTCTAGGATGGTTGCCAGGAGCAGACGGCAAGCAAGCGGGTTTAAGTTACACCGACGCCGCAGGGGTTTCGCATCCGACCTTTGCACTGGCGCCGGATTACCAAGGATGCGGACACCCCGACCCGGACCATTCGTACGATGGCGCGCGAGTCGAATACAACGGTGGCGCTTGCGATGGCTGGTTGCGGGCGGGAAGCAACGATATTTATTCCATTGGCTACTACACGCAAGACGATTTGGCATTTTTCAAAGGTGCCGCGCCGGCGTGGACAACGTGCGATCGCTATTTTGCGGCTGTTTTGGCACCGACATTTCCAAATCGAATTTATCAGCATGCTGCGCAGATGGATCGCTTGGACGATTCATTGTTGCCGCTATCGACCTTGCCAACAATTTGGGACCGCCTCGCGGATCACAGCTTAAGCGCAAAATATTATTTCAGCGACTTTCCCTTCCTGGCGCTCTGGGGCGCGAAATATGCCGGTATCTCGCACCCTATCGCTGAATTCTTTGCGGATTGCGCTGCCGGGAATTTACCCCGAGTTTCATTTGTGGATCCACGATTCCTGCTCGAGGAAGAAGGGCTCTCAGGCGACGATCACCCGCACGCGGATATTCGCAATGGCGAATTCTTCCTTAACACCATCTATGAAGCTGTAACCTCAAGCCCGGCTTGGTCGAATACGGTTCTGATAATTAATTACGATGAATGGGGCGGCTTTTTCGAGCACGTACCTCCAACCGCCGCACCAATTCCGCCTGCCGATACCGCATTGGGCAGTGACGGGTTTCGAGGTTTTCGCGTGCCTGCGCTGGTAATTTCGCCATGGTCGCCGCGCGGGACGGTTGCACATGGGCTGTACGATCATACTTCTGTGCTGAAAATGATCGAGTGGCGCTGGAACCTGCGACCGCTGACGGTCCGTGATTCGACCGCCAACAATCTTGCCGAGGCGCTGGATTTTTCACACCCGGATTTGACCGCGCCGCTCTTCACTGTGCCTGCTGGACCGTTCGGTGGAGCGTGCCCGCCAACCACGCCTGCTGCTGCGATCGAAAATTCGCAATTGGCGCTTCAGATGGCGGCTGACTTTGGTTTCCCAATCGAAAAATGAACATCAAACTATGATTCGCCTTAGATCGTTTAAACCGTGGGAGTCTCACCGTTCGTTCCGATGGTCCGACACAAAATCAACGGGCGATCTATTTGCCAGCGGCGATTCGTCGGACCCCATCGACGAAGCGATCGATTTCTTCGTCGGTGGTGTAACAAGCGCAACCGGCACGAACCACACCCATTTGAGAGTGGCCGAGCCGCTCCATGACACTGGTTGCGTAGAAGTTACCATTCGATGCGAAAATCGCGTCCTCAACGAGCGCATGCGCAACCTTGGTTGAGGAAGCACCATCGACCGTGAACGAGACAGTCGGTGTGCGAGGGCGTCCGGGCGGTGGGCCGTAACAACGGACGCCGTTGATGGCATGCAATCCGGACCAAAGGCATTCGAACAGGGCCTCGCCACGAGAGTGTAGGCCCGACATCGTGTTAATGAGCCGCTCGCGTCTTGTGGCTCCGGGAGCCAGTGAGGCCAGAAACTCGACTGCCGCGCCGGCACCGACAATTCCCTCGTGATTTTGTGTACCCGTCTCGATCCGTTCGGGGATTTCATTCGACGCTGGTGCGACTTTGGCCACATCGAGGGCGGACATGATTTCAGCTCGCCCGAAAAGGACCCCAGCGTGAGGGCCATAAAATTTATAGGGAGAACAAACGAGAAAGTCACATTCCATCGCCTTTACGTCGATGATTGAGTGTCCTGCGTAGTGAACTGCATCGACGTAACAGAGCGCGCCTTTGTCGTGGGCCAGTCGTGCAGCCTCGCGAATAGGTGAAATCGTGCCCAAAGCGTTGGAGGCCGCGCCAATGGCGAGAAGGCGGGTGTTCGTGTTTATCGCACTTTCAAGTTCCGTCCAGACAAGCTCGCCGGATTTCGGATCGAAAGGTACGGAACGAATTGTCAGGCCCCCTTCCTTCGCAAGGGCCCGCCATGGAGAAACATTGGCCTGATGGTCAAGTTCAGTGATCACAATCTCGCCCCCAGATCCCCAATTTCGTCCAAGCGCGCGGGATATGTGGAAAGTGATTGTGGTCATGTTATTGCCGAACGCAACTTCCCGCGGAGAGCAGTTGAAGAAATCGGCAAAGGCCTCCCGAGAATGAGCGATCGCCGTGTCCGTTTCGGCGCTGGTCGGATAGGCCCAATGCGTATTGGCATTATGATGACGCAAATAATCAACCATTGCATCCACTACTGGTGTAGGAACCTGCGTGCCACCCGGGCCGTCGAAATAAGCAACGGGTTTGCCGGCGTGTTGGCGAGCCAGGGCAGGGAACTGTCCGCGGATCTCTTCGACGGGCACAAGATCAAGTTTTTGAGGGGTTTGTCGTGCGAGCGTTGTCATTCTAAAGGCGAAGCGATAGGAACGATTTGATTGTTCGTCAAACCAAAACCGAAAGTCACCTTCTGCCTCAAGAATGCTCGAATTAAAGTGCCGGACGTTTGGCTGTGCTCCAGGTTGCGTAGAGAGTGCCGACGAGTTTGACTGTATCGGTGAAGCTTGCCGGCTTTTCGTGAAAGGCATTTGCACCAAGGTCGTAAGCCTGTTTCATTCTCTCAGGGGTGGAACACCCAGTAAAGATGACGACTGGAAGCGGCCGGAGCTTTGGTGAAGCTCGGATGTGTTCGAGAACCTTGAAACCGGTCGCGTCTGGCATGACGATATCAAGCACCACCAGATCTGGCCAACGCACGGCGTGTTCGCGGCTCATCGAAACGAGGCTTTCCAAATAAGAAATGCCTCGCTGCGCAGACTCGGCGACGTGCCATTGAAAGGGCACCCTGGCTTTTTTGCATGCGGCCTGGAAAAGAACTTGATCATCTGTGCTGTCGTTGACGTGGAACACGAGCAAATTCGGCCTGACCAGCATAGCGGCCTCATTCGTCCGCTGCATAGTTTTGGTTTCAAGCCGTTTTGCGCTCATCAAATCTCTCTAGCAACGTGCGATCAAATCAGCAGTGGGGTAAAACCCTATTTGCGGAAACAGGAGTGCTTAATTTGGGGATCGATCTTCGCCAGAATCGACGATGCTGGGGGGGCGTCGGATGGTTCGTACGACTGTCTTGGGGTCAAAACCCCATGTAGTCTCGGCGAGAATAAAATCATATTTTGTTTTGAGAGAAGGGTTAGTATGCCGCACGAACACGCAGTCATCCTGCTGGCCGAAGATAGAGAAGATGACATACTCTTTGTGAAACGCGCCTTTGAAAAAGGCGAAATTCAGAATCCACTTTTCGTAGTTCGAGATGGGGATGAAGCTATCTCTTACCTGTCAGGTATCGGAAAATACGGCAACCGGGCGGAATACCCCTTGCCTGATCTGCTGCTACTGGACCTGAAAATGCCACGCGTGGATGGCTTTGAGGTCCTTCGCTGGATTCGTCAACAACCGGGTTTCAGCGCAATGCGTGTCGTCGTCCTGACAGCTTCCGATCAAATTCGTGACGTCAATTCTGCCTATCGCCTTGGCGCAAACTCTTTCATGGTCAAACCCACCGATTTTGAAAATGTAGTCGAAATGGCCAAGACCCTGCGCAGCTATTGGTTGCAAATGAGCAAGGCACCTGAAGTTTCCCGCCTGCCCCAACGTAAGACAGTTCGACCAAAGTAATTCTTCGTTTCCTCAGGGCATTTCCGTGGCAAGCCACCTGCTATGTCTCATATGAGGTCGAATTCGATCTCTGCGCCGTCATGTTCGGCGCAATGGCAACAATGGCAAGAGCCTTTAATCGTTTCCGGGCCCCGGGACAGCCCAGCAGTGCCGGCGGTCCATTTTTTGGCTTCGCGTCCGCTTTGGACGCGACGGCCGCATTTACTATCGTCGAAGTGCTCGTTGGCGTCGCCATCCTGGCATTGACGACAGTCGCGTTGTACGGAGCGTTTTCATTCGGCTTTACGACCATAAGGCTTTCACAAGAGGAAGTTCGGGCTGACCAGATTCTCGTGCAGAAGCTCGAAACCTTGCGAATTTACGACTGGTCAGCTCTCACGAATAATTTCCTGCCGACGACTTTCTCCGCCTCGTATTCCACGACCGGCGCCGAACACGGAGTGACCTACGATGGTTCGCTCAGCGTCGCCCCATATGTCCAGTCCGCCGCAAACGAGTCCTACGCCGACACATTGCGACAGGTGACGGCGTCGGTAGCATGGCTTTCAGCAGGAGTGCCCCGAACACGGAGCATGACAACACTCGTCTCTCAATATGGAATTCAAACTTACAAAAAGCCATAATCGGGGCAGTCGGGCATTCACGTTGGTCGAAATGATGGTTGGTATAGCCATCGGCTGCCTGCTCCTTGCCGCGGTCGCCACACTCTATGTCTTCAGCATGAAGAGCTTCGGGGCAATGGCGAATTATTCCGAAATGAATGAGCGAAGCCGGTATGCCAGCGACTTGATCTCGCGCGACATTCGCTCCTGCACTGCGGTCGATCCTGCGACGACTCCAACCAAACTCGTCCTCGTGGGACCGGATGGCGTATCGACAACTACTTACATGTACGACGCCAACAAACTGACGCTTAACAGAATCCAGGGCGCTGACAGCAAAATTCTGTTGAGTGGTGTGGATTCAGTGAACTTCAAATTGTATGAACGGCCAAACATCGGCGCATCGTATGAAGACTTTCCCGAAGCTACCGCTACAAGCGCGAAGCTGGTTGGGTTTCAATGGTCCTGTTCGCGCAGATTGGTGGGTTCCGTCAACAATTCCGAAAGTCTCGAAGCGGCGAAGGTTGAAATTCGCAACAAATGATGACACTACCACCCAACTTGGAAGAGGCGCATTATGGCACGACTGTGGGAAAGCAGAGCGGAACTGCCCTTCTCGTAACTCTGATGATTGCAGGCCTTTTGGCCGCAGTCGTGGGAGTATATCTGTCGATGACTTCCAGCGGGAATTTCAAGGTGAAACATTCGGCTGGCTGGAACGCGGCGTTGCCAATGGCGGAGGCTGGCGTCGAAGAAGCGATCAGCCACTTGATGAAGAATACGAACGCCTACGGAGTCGATGGATGGAGATTGACCAATGGGGCTTATGCAAAACGAGGCCTCCTGGGGGACGGATATTATGACGTTAATCTTGCCGGATTTCCGGGCGGAACCGTTTACATTACCTCGACAGGTTACGGCGCATGGAAGGGGTCAAATTACGTAGCGCGCTGTGTTCAGGTGCAAGTCGATACGCCTGCGCCGTTCTTACCGATAGGGATAGTGGCAACGAACATGAGTTTGGGGGGCGGATTTGGAGCCGATAGTTTCGATTCATCCGATCCTCTTCATAGCACAGGTGGAATGTATGACCCGGCCAAAGCTACGGCTTTCGCAACCATTGCGACACCAGGTCTGGGATTCATCCTCAGTGGCGGCACGCATATTCGTGGTTATGTGGCAACCGGCCCTGGCGGAAACGTAACCCCGACTGGCAGTTCATTTGTCGGAGACGAAAATTATTCGGGAAAAGGAATACAGGCCGGACATAAAACCAACAACTTTACGGCGAATTATCTGCCCGTTCCCGTTCCCTTCAACAGCACAGACAAAGAGGTGCGTTTTCCCACGAACGACATTATCAATGGTGTTTCCTATACATATGTGTTGCGGGGCGGAAAATACTTCGCAACCAATCTTGACTCCGTGGCCGGCGGAACGATCTACGTCGGCTCTAACTCGACATTGTTCGTTACGGGGAATATTAGTCTCAGCAAAATTGTATTTGAGACAAATTACTTTGGCGTAACCAATTCTGGCCTCACGGGACCGAAACTGGATTTATTCGTTGCTGCCCCTTCAGTCGATTTTACGCCTGACATCGTCGGAGCCAGACCGCCTCAATTTTGGGTTTACGGATTGCCCTCCTGCACAACCATGACGTTAACGGCCGGAAAAACCTTTATAGGTGTCATTTATGCGCCTCAGGTCAATCTGCGTGCCCAGGGCCACGCGGCTCTCTGCGGAGCCATCGTCGCTTCCAGCTTCGGTTGTTTTGGAACTTTCGATTTTCACTACGATTCCTCAACCCGCAACATTGAGGCCAAGTCTTTCAAGATTCTCTCCTGGGCCGAGTTGTAAATTTCTCGAACGAGCCGGTTCGGGCCTCTTTCCCGATCGCTCTCCAGCTCCAAAGAAAAGGCGTGCCCAAACGGGGGCACGCCCAAATACACACGGTCGATTTAAGCATAATGATGCCAAATGGAATTGGCAATCACAGGTGACAGAGAATCCCGCTACTTCGCCATCGCGGGTTCCATGTCCTCGCCTTCACTTGGCGTTTCGATCACGAGCTTGCCGATATCTTCACCAGCATGCTCCTTCGCCAGCAACACATAGATCGAGGGGATGACAAGCAGGGTGAAAACGGTCCCTAACGCCATGCCAGCGACGACTGTAATGCCGATGGAATTACGCGCGGCCGCGCCCGCACCGGTAACCAACGTCAGCGGAAAGTGACCGCACACGGTCGCGACGCTGGTCATTAATACAGGGCGCAACCGGACGAGCGCAGCTTCACGAGCTGCTTGAATTTTGTTCATGCCGCGACGCTGAAGCGCATTCGCGAATTCCACGATCAAAATTCCGTTCTTGGACACAAGTCCCACCAGGGTTACCAGGCCGACTTGGGAATAGATATTCAGTGTTGTGGTCCAGCCGTTAGTGAAAAACGGCATGCCCGACACTGGCATTTTGAGGAAGCTGAAAATGAGCGCGCCAAACATCGCCAGCGGGACTGAACCCGCGATGATAATCAGCGGATCACGGAAACTGTTAAATTGCGCCGCCAGTACCAGGAAAATCATGAGCAGCGCGAGAATGAGAGCTGGAAGGAATTTCGAGCCTTCCGTCCGCAGTTGGCGAGACTCACCGGTATAATCCAGTTTGTAGCCCTTCGGCAGAATCTTTGCGGCCTCGTCTTCTATAAATTTGAGAGCCTGATCCAGGGGAACTGTCGCCACGCCGCTAATCTTGACCGCGTTGAATTGTTGAAACCGGTTCAGAGCGCGCGGGCCGGTTTTCTTTTTTAAAGTGGCGAATGTGCTCAACGGAATCGTCTGACCGTTGGGCCCTTTCACATAGGTGTCCGACAATTGGCTCGCGTTGAGCCGTTCGATTCGTTGGAGTTGCGGAATGACTTTGTAGCTGCGTCCGCCCAGGTTGAACCGATTCACAAAATTGCCGCCAACCAACGTGCTCAGATCCGAACCAACTGCGGCCATATTCAGTCCCAACGAGGCGACCTTGTCGCGGTCCATGACCAGTTCCACTTCGGGTTGATCAACTTTGGTATCAATCTGCGGCGGGAACGCAAACTTGCCACTGGCCGCAGCCTTCTGTTGTATTTGCTGTGCGAAGCCGAGAATCAATTCCGGGTCGGCAACCGAACCAATGACAATCTCGACCGGAAATTGTCCACCGCCGGGGAGCGAAGGAGGAGTAGCGACGAACGCGCGAATACCAGGGATACTTCCTACTTTGGACTGAACATCGGGTGCGACCTGGAAGACGGTGCGCTTGCGTTGATCCCACGGTTTGAGGACAAGACCCTCAAAAGCTTTATCCTGGATGATAAGCTGAAAGGTCTGCGCCTGCTCTGGAACCTTCATCAGTTCGTCGTTGAATGCGTGAGCGTAAAATGCCACCTGGTCAATCGTTGCATCAGCGGACGATTCGACGATGCCGAATACGACACTTTGATCTTCCGGCGGCGCAAGTTCCTTCGGCGCCATGATATACATAGGAATCGCAAGCAAGCTCAATACGATCCAAACCAGATAAACCGCGGGGCGGGCCGAGAGCGTGGCATCCAGAACCCGTCCATAAAATCGGCGCAGGCGGTCGAACATTCGATTGATCTGTCCCGCGAAGCCATGACTTTCATGCTCCGCATCAAGCAGCTTGGAAGACATCACCGGCGAAAGCGTCAGCGCTACGACACCCGAAATGAATACTGCGCCTGCCAGCGTAAATGCAAATTCGCGGAAGAGTGAGCCAGTAAGACCACCCTGCAAACCGATTGGTGCATAGACAGCCGCCAGCGTAATCGTCATCGCGATAACCGGACCGACCAGTTCTCGCGCGCCGAGCAAAGCAGCGTCCAGCGGCGATTTGCCCTCGCGCACGTGGCGTTCGACATTTTCGACAATAACGATGGCATCATCGACCACCAGCCCTACTGAAAGCACGATTGCCAGCAGAGTCAGGAGGTTCAGCGTGAAACCGAACACCTGCATCAGAAACACCCCGCCCACCAGCGAAATGGGAATCGCAACCAAGGGCACCAAAACTGACCTGAGCGAACCCAGGAACAGGTAAATGACTATAGCAACAATGATCAGCGTTTCAGTCAGAGTCTTGAGCACTTCCTTAATTGCCGCATCAATGTATTTTGTCGCGTCGTAGGCAACTTTGCCTTTTAAACCAGTGGGCAATTCTTTCTCAATTTGGGCCATTTCTTTTTGGACGCGTTTGATCACATCCAGCGAATTTGCATTGGGTAATACCCAAATCCCCATGAACACCGCTCGTTCGCCGGAGAACCGGACATCGGAATCGTAATCTTCCGCTCCGAGTTCCACGTTGGCGATGTCGCCCAGGCGCACGAGTTTGTCGCCGGATTGGCGAACGACGAGATTGCGAAATTCGTCGATCGAACGAAGGTCAGTGTTCGCGCTCAAGTTGACCTGGACCAGAGAACCTTTCGTGTGACCTACCGCCGAAAGAAAATTATTTGCTGCCAAAGCTTCACGGACTTGCGCTGGGTTGAGATTGTACGCGGCCATCCGGTCGGGCTTCAGCCATATCCGCATTGCGAAAGTGCGTCCGCCGAGAAGGTCCGCTCGCTGAACGCCTTCGAGAGCAGTCAATCTCGGCTGAACGACGCGAACGAGATAATCAGTAATTTGGTTCGCCTGCAAAATGTCCGAAGTGAAACTGAGGTAAGCCGCCGCGAATTGTGAATCGGCAGATTCAATATTGATGACCGGCACCTCTGCTTCAGGCGGGAGATCGTTTCTGACCTGGTCCACCTTCGAACTGATCTCGGCCAAGGCTTTGTTGGCGTCGTAGTTGAGCTTGAGACGAATGGTGATCGTTGAGATGCCAAGCTTGCTGCTGGATTCGATGTAATCAATGCCATCCGCGGCCGCTATGGCGCGTTCCAGCGGTGTGGTGATGAAGCCACGAACAAGGTCCGCGCTTGCGCCGACATAAACGGTCGAAACCGTTACCGCCGCATTTTCGCTGCGCGGGTATTGCCGGACGTTTACGGAGCGAATGGCCTGAAATCCTGCGATGAGGATTACCAGGTTGACGACAATGGCGAGAACCGGCCGCCGAATGAAAATATCTGTAAAGGACCTCATTTATGCTTCCGGTGGATGCGGAGACTTCTCGTTCTTTGGAACCAGGTTGTTGTTCTCGGTGACTGCCATGCCATTGCGCAGTTTGAATACGCCCGCGCTGACGACGCGCTCGCCTGGTTTAAGCCCGGATTCAACGGTAATGAGGTCGCCGCGCGCCTCGCCCGTGCGAATGAATTGTTGCCGCACAGCAAGCCCGCCTTTTTTGCCTGGTATCTCCGGAGTCGGTTCAATGACATAGACTGAATCGCCATATGGGGCGCTGAGCACCGAAGTTGCCGGAATGACAAGAACGGGTTTCTCTGTCGGAAGCAATACTTCCACTTTTGCAAACATTCCCGGACGCAGCGCCTGGTCCGGATTTTCAAATGTGGCTCGCAGGCCAACGCTGCGCGTGGTCGAATCCAGGTCAGGATTGATGGCGAGCAGGGTGCCATCAAATTTTCGGTCAGGGTAGGTATCCATCGTCACGCGAACGCGCATGCCCGTTTTAAGTTGGCCCAGTTCCTGTTGAGGAAGTGAAAAATCCGCATATACCGGAGTCAGTGATTGAAGCGAAACAATCGGTTTGCCGGCATCCAGGTACTGGCCGAGATTAATCTGACGGATGCCAAGCTGCCCGGCGAATGGTGCGCGCAGCGTTTTCTTGTCTATAACAGCCCGGACAGCGTCGGCATTTGCGACCGCTTGTTTCCAGGCGGCGTCGGCCGCATCATAATCCGATTGCGAGACCAATTGATTGGTGCGCAGCGAGGTTTGGCGGTCGAGAGAGACTTTGGCCCACTGAACTTGTGCTTCAAGCGAGCGTAGTTGCGCTTCTTCGGACGAAGTATCCAATTTCACCAACAGGTCTCCTTTAGCCACGACCGCGCCGGATTCAAAATTGATTTCTCGCACCGTTCCCGCAAGCTCCGGCGTAATCGTCACCCCCTGCACCGCAGTGATGGACCCAATCGCCGTAAGCGTCCCTTGCCACTTTTCCTCATGGACAACCGCCGACGAAACCGTTTCAGGAGGCTGAGTAAAAGCCTTTCCCGCGGCAATTAATGTTTTGATTTGCAGGCCTTTCGTCCCACCCAAAACAACTATGACTAGCACGACAATTGCGATGCCGATAACTATTTTCTTCATTGAGAGATTACAGTTCTAAATTTCGGAAATAATTGCGAAATTGGAGCCCGGCTGCCGCGCGCAAATCACTGCTGCTTGACAACTGGCGGTCGAGATAAGCCCAAGTTGCCCACGAGTCGTTGAAAAGTGCCGGCCATGCGGCCTCGCCAGTCACAAAACTTTTGTGGCCAGGGCAAAAAGCGCGCTTGAGTTCTGGTTGGGCCGTCGATTCGGGACATAAAACCTGCTGAAACGGTAAGGAACGAATGGGCCTTCGTCAAACGGTTTGTGGACGTGCAGGTCAGCAAATCTGTCGGTGCGCCTGGCGGCGTAACTTGTCCGCAAGCCAAGCCTAGGTAGTCTTGAGTTCTCATGTTTTTGCAGAAAACTTTACCGTTTCGTTGGCCGTGAGATAGAAATTTGGTTACTGTAGGTTACCGTAGGTTACCGGTAACGTTATCGTAGTTACCGAATCTGCGCAGTAACGGGAACGAGGCACATGCACGGCAAAAAGGTGGATCGATGGCAAAAAGATGCGGACTCCTGGCGGCGGATCTTCGATGAACAAGATCCGCCTGAAACCTAAATGTGGGATGCATAATCGTGTATTAACTTTCGTACGGATGCTCGCCTGGAATGGAGGACCATGTAAGGGCAAATTTTGGGGACATTTGGTGCCGGAAGCCGAGAGGAACGGGATGAATGAGCAAAGAAACGGAGGTTTCTTCCGCAAAGAAAGAGGATCTTGATTTGCCGAGTCACCTTACATTTTTTGCCGTCACGAAGACTCTGACCTCAGCGTGTCGGGGGAACTTTCGACGAATTTCAGTGTTTTTATTTGTGGTACGTCTTGTGCTTTTAAGAATGCAATGTAATCTCAGTCCACCAATCGGTGGCAGAGAATCTTGGCTTGGCCATTTTTTGGGCAGACCTAATGGGAAATTACAGAAAAAATTATGACTAATGATTCGGCTTCCACTGCAGATTCCAAATCCTCCGTCGCACCAGCCTGGAAGAGCATTGTCGCCAAATACCAGAAGGCCGCCGTTTGGCCAGGTGTCTGGCAATTAGTCAACACGCTCATTCCGTACGCAGCGTTGTGGGTTCTCATGTACTTCACTCTGAAAATCTCGTGGTGGCTGACCATTCCGCTCGCGATTTTGGGTGCAGGGTTTCTGGTTCGTGCGTTTATCATTTCGCATGACTGCGGGCATGGTTCCTTTTTTCCGTCGCGAAAGGCGAATGAGATTGTCGGCTTCGTGACAGGTGTGCTTACGTTTACGCCGTTTCATCAGTGGCGTTGGGAGCACAACGTTCACCATTCCACGTCGGGCGATCTGGATCGGCGTGGCATTGGCGACATCTGGACGCTTACCATCCAGGAATATCTTGAGGCTTCGCGGTGGCAACGCTTTGCCTACCGGCTCGCGCGCAATCCTGTCATCCTTTTCGGCCTTGCACCGCTTTACGTCTTCCTGATCAAACACAGAATTCCATCGCCCAAGGCCGGCCGGCGTGAGCGTCTCTGGGTCTGGTGGACAAATCTGGCGATTGTCAGCATTGCGGCAGTCATGAGTTGGATATTCGGATTTGAAGCCTACATGCTCTTGCAGGTGTTGATGGTCTTGATTGCCGGTTCTGCCGGCATCTGGTTGTTTTACGTTCAACATCAATTCGAGGGCGCTTATTGGCAGCGAAGTGAGGATTGGGACTACAGCACGGCCGCCCTGAAGGGGAGTTCCTTTTATAAATTGCCAAAAGTCCTCCAATGGTTTTCAGGCAATATTGGCTTTCACCATATTCATCATCTCAGCCCGCGGATTCCGAATTATCATTTGGAAAAATGTCACAAAGCAGAACCGCTTTTTCAGACTGTCAAACCAGTGACGCTTTTCTCGAGCTTTAAGTCGTTCACATTCCGTTTGTGGGATGAGCAACAGCAGCGATTGGTTGGCTATCGCGCGTTGCGAGCTATTCGCAAACAGCAGAGACAGGGCGCGAGCTGCTGATTGATTCTTTAGCGGACTGCGCCACTAATCCACGAGCTTTTCTCTCATCGCATAGCGGATCACATCCGCATTCCCTTTAAACTTAAGCTTTGTCAAAACGCGCGCCCGATACGTGCTGATTGTTTTGATGCTCAAGGACAAATCATACGCGATCTCCTTCACGCTCTTCCCAATTCCGATCATCCGCATGATTTGATATTCGCGGTCCGACAAACGCTCGTGAAGACTCTTCTGGACCGGAGCGTGAAGATTTAACGCAAGACTCTCGGCCAGTGTCGCGCTTACGTATGTACCCCCGGTAAGAATCTTTTTGAGCGCGTTGCCGACTTCATCAGAGGCGGAATCTTTGGTCAGATAACCCGAAGCGCCCGCTTTCAACACCCGCATTGCGTATTGATCCTCCGGGTGCATAGTCAGGATTAGAACTTTCGTATCCGATCGGATATCCTTGATTTGCTTGAGCACATCCAACCCACTCTGGCCAGGCAAGGAAATATCCAGCAGCACGACATCCAATTTCTTTTTCGCCACGCAATCCAACGCTTCCTTTGCATCGCCCGCTTCGAATATTTCGGCTCCGGGATAAGCGTTCGTGAGGATTTGCTTCAATCCGTTTCGCACGAGCGAATGATCATCGACAATTAAGAACTGAAATGAGTGACGTTCGGATGTGGAGGTTTTTATCGGCTTCGCTTGAGCCGTCCCCATGTTGAGACGCGACGAGCAGCTCCTGGTATTCATAGGCTGTCTCTGACATCATTATCGCCACTGATTCTACTTAGTGCAATCAGGAATCGTACGGAGGGGAATATATGTAGCCTTCCTAACGTGACTCAAACAATGCAGCAGCAGTGTATCTTGAAATGTGGCCATACCCCTCTCATTAAATTCGAAATTCGAAATTCGAATTCACGAATAGACAAGAACTTTTAGCCGCGATTCTCAAAGTGACTTCCGAACATCGCGAGTAACGGTGTCATGTGCCGGATTAAGTAGAAGCTACTTTGGATAGTCATTCTCTACTGCGATTTTTCAATCTTCCGGCATTTCGGACTTCGAATTTGCTCAGTGTGCCGCCAAAAGTTGCTGCTCACCCCAGCCGCCACCAAGTGCCTTGATAAGCTGGACCGCAACGACCAGCCGCTGTCCCGCAAGTTGCGCGCTTCCGCGCTCCGCCTGCAACGCATCGCGGCTCGCATCGACCACCTCCAAATAACTCACAAGTCCGGAACGATAACGCTCCGTCGCCAATTCCGCAGCGCGTCGCGAATTGGAGACTGCTCGATTTTGCGCCGCTGCCTGAATCGAAAGGTGGTGAATTCCGGCAAGGCTATTTTCAACTTCTCCGAACGCGACGAGGATTTGCTGACGATATTTTGCTATCGCTTCCTGGTATGCCGACTTCGAGCGCTTATACTCCGCCTTATTTCGGCCGCCGGCAAATATCGGCAGCGACACGCTTGGCCCAATAGACCAGACGCGGCTTTCCCAATTAAACAAATTGTCGATATCACCGCTCAGATACCCACCTGAGCCGGTCAGCCGGATTACCGGAAAAAATGACGCCTTCGCAACGCCGATGCGCGCATTCGCCGAGGCGAGTTGGCGTTCAGCGGTCGCGACATCTGGACGGCGCTCGAGCAACTGGCCGGGCAGACCCGCCGGAATTTCCGGCGGCAACGGATTCCAGGCGGCATTCGTGCTCTCAAGCGCGGCGAGCTTGAATGTCGTAGGGTTCGAACCGACCAGAATCGCCAGTGCATCTTCCAACTCCGCCCGCCGTTTCGCCAGCGACGCTGCTTCTGCCTCGGTCGTCGCCAATTCCGTTTCGGCGCGGGCAACATCGAGCTCATTGCCAATTCCACCTTCAAAGCGGCTCCGAACAAGTTGCACCTGTTCCTTGCGCAGACCGACTGTGCTCGTCACTGTGGCAATCTCAGCGTCGAGTGAACGCAATTGAAAATAGTTCTGCGCGACATCACTCTCGAGCGTCAGCAGAATGTTGTAATAAGTCGCGGCGCTCGCTGATGCCTCGGCGCGAGCGCTTTCAAAACTGCGCCGCACGCGGCCCCACAAATCAATTTCGTAGCTCAAATCCAGGGGAACGCTGAGAGAGCTCGTTGTGAGCGCGCCAAAACTGGGCTCCTGATTTGGTGAATAACGCTGGCGCGTAAAACTCGGATCGAAATTCAGGTTTGGCAGAAATTCACTCCGAGCCACTCGCGCGGTCGCTCGCGCTTGATCGACTCGCGCGACGGCTGCTTTGAGTTCCTGATTTGCGCCGACCGCGCGCAATTCCAATTCATTCAAAGTCGGATCGCCGAAAAGTTCCCACCACTGTCCTTTCGGCACATTGTCGAGCGGTTTTCCTTCTTTCCACGCGCCGAGTTCGACCGCTTTGTATGAGTTCGGAACCGAATTTATCGGCTTCTTGTAGTCCGGCCCGATCGTCAGCGGTCCCGCGCTTGCGGGTGAGATTGCGAGCAGGAATA
>Ga0068857_100001649_pt1 | contig 17914 bp, 16 predicted proteins | sample KBSCornC72_FD_66591 | JGI IMG/M metagenome (GOLD analysis project Ga0068857, IMG submission 66591) | Corn rhizosphere microbial communities from Kellogg Biological Station, Michigan, USA - KBS Corn C7-2 | ecosystem: Host-associated > Plants > Roots > Rhizosphere > Soil ...
ACGTCGGCCATGACGCTGATCAGGCGCAGCGGCGCGCCGTCGGCGCCGCGCGCGGTGACCGCGCCGCGACCCGACAGCCACAGCGTCGTTCCGTCGGGACGCACGACGCGGTAGTCGGCGGCGAAGGTGTCGAGCTGCTGTGCGAGCTCGAGGTAGTGCGCGGCGAGGTGGCGATCGTCGCGGTGCAGCGACGCGAGGTACTCGTCGTCGGCGCCGCCGACCTTGCCCTTGCGGTCGGCGAGCGAGAGACCGAAGAGCGCCATCGCCTCGTCGGACCAGGTGCGCGTCCGCGCGACGAGGTCGGTTTCCCAGTAGCCCATGCGGCCGGCCCTCAACGCGGCGCGAAAGCGCGCTTCGCTTTCGCGCATCGCGTCGAACGCGCGCGCCCGCTCGCTGATCAGCTGCGCGAGGCGGTCGCGCTCGAGCGTGAGCTGGTGCGCAGCGAGGACCTGCTTGGTCGTCTCGGTGCAGACGACGAGGACGCCGCCGATGCCCCCGGGCGACGCGTCGTCGTCGATCGGGCTGTAGCTGTAGGTCCAGTAGACGTCGTCGAGGCGCCCGTTGCGCGTGATCGGCACGAGCTGATCGACGTGCCACGTCGCGCCGCGTCCCGACATCACCTGCTCGATCTGCGGGCCGATGATCGGCCAGATCTCGGCCCAGACCTCGCGCGCGGGGCGGCCGAGCGAGCCCGGATGGCGCTCGGCGCCGATCGACTCGCGGTACGCGTCGTTGTAGAGGCACGCGAGCTCCGCGCCCCACCAGATGTACATCGGGTGCCCGGTGTTGAGCATCAGCCGGACGACGGTGCGCAGCGACTGCGGCCAGTCGGCGGGAGAGCCCAGCGACGAGCGCGACCAGTCGTGCGCCCGCATCAGGGAGCCCATCTCGCCGCCGCCCTGGAGGAAATCGGGCACCCTCGTCGCCATCGCCCGATGCTAGCGACTGCGGCGAGCGCGCCCGCGCCGGACGGCTCGAATTCCCGACGTCGGGCGAGCCGACTCCGGAGCCGCGGTCGTGGCCCGGCCGGCCCTGATAGAACCGCGCGGAGGCACTAGGGTCGACGGCGGGGTGGCCGGCGCATACTGCACGAAGCATGACGCCCCTCGACGCTTCGATCATCACCGGCTGGCACGCCCACGCGTACTTCGACGCCGCGAGCCGCGACGCCGCTTGGGCGCTGCGCGAGACGGTCCAGTCGGCGCTGGCGGGGCACGTGCAGATCGGGCGCTTTCACGAGAAGCCGGTGGGACCGCACCCGATGTGGAGCTTCCAGATCGCCTTCGACGCCGACGAGTTCACTGCCGTCGTCGGCTGGCTCGCGCTCAACCACGGCACGCTCGACGTGTTCGTCCATCCGAACACCGATGACGAGCTGCGCGATCACCGCGACTGCGCGATCTGGCTCGGCAAGTCGTACACGCTGAACCTGGCGGCGCTCGCCGCCCCCGGGTCGCGCTGACGCGCGACTACGCCGGCTTGCGCGAGCGCTTCGTCGCGCGCACGCGCAGCAGCGCGAGGCCGGCGATGAGCAGCGCGTACGTTTCGGGCTCGGGAACCGCCGTGGTGATGCGCAGCTGTGGCCCTTCCTCGAACACCCGCGCGACGGCGACGTTGTCGAGGTGCGGATAGTTGCGCCACTTGTCGGGACTGATCGCGTTCCTGAACGTCAGGGTCGTCGACGACGCGTCGGCGACGAAGTCGAGCGTCTCGAGCGTGTAGCCGACGCTGCTGCCGGCGACGGTCGACCAGCTCGTGCCGATGCCGACGTCGACCCAGGAGTCGCACGGGCAGAGCGTGGTGCCCGGCGCCGCGCCGCCGTAGAAGGGATACGCCGACAGCTCGAACGAGACCCGGTAGTGCGCGCCGATCAGGGTCGCGAAGCTCTGGCTGATCGAATCGGACGCCTCGAGCTCGACGGCCTGAAGGCCGCCGCCGACCGGAGCGAAGCCGGCGTCGAACAGCACGACGCCGCCATTGACCGAGCTCGACGTCCAGCCGGTCAGCTGGCCGCCGTTGGTCATCGTGTAGTGCGACCCGTTGTCGACGAACGCCGGATCCTCGAAGCCGCCGTTGACGATCAGCTGCGCGTGCGCACCGAATGTCGCGCCAACCGCGACCGTTGCGATCGCCACCGTTCGTCGTAAGTTCTTTGCTCGCTGAAGCATTGTGATGTCCCGACCAAAAACGAATGGCGCATGGAACCACGCGCGGCCAGCTCGCAACAACACCGCGAACAAAGGGTGCATGCCGAACGGCGCACGCAGGTGAGCGAAATTGCACGCTTCGCGCGTGGCGACGAACGGAGGAGTTGTCGCCATCGGTAACGCGGCGCGAGATCGACCCAACCGTCGTACGGCGGCTGCGTCCGACCCCGCACGACGGATTCGACCTACGCGAGCGCGAGCGGTCGACAACTGGCGACGAACGGCGCGCCGGTCTGAAATCGACCAGGAGCATTGCATGCAGGAACGCGCGACCGACTCTCACCCGCTCAGCGATCTCGCCTACGACTGGATCACGCTGATCCAGAACAAGGCGCAGGCGCTGATGGCGTACGACCAGTACATCCAGGACGCCGACCAGGCAGGCTCGGCCGAGTGCGCGGCGTTCTTCCGCAAGGTCCACGACAGCGACAAGGCGCAGCTCGCCGAAGCGAAGCAGCACCTCGTCGCCGTGCTGCAAGGCAAGATGGGACGCGGCTGAGCGCCGCCCGGACGCATACTGTTGGCCATGGCCGCGCGCGCGATCTGGAAAGGCACTCTCGTCCTCGGCAAGCACGAGGTGCCGATCAAGATGTACTCGGCGGTGCAGGACCAGGCGGTCCACTTCCACCTCCTCCACGACAAGGACCTGACGCCGGTCGAGCAGCGGATCGTTCGCAAGGACAACGGCCGCGAGGTGCCGAAGGAAGCGCAGCGCAAGGCCTTCCCGCTCGACGACCAGCGTGCGGTGATCCTCGAGCCCGAAGAGCTCGCGCAGCTCGCCCCCGAATCGGATCGCGCGATCCACCTGCTGCGCTTCGTTCCGCGCGACGCGCTCGGCGACGAGTGGTTCGAGCGGCCGTACTACCTCGGCCCCGACGGCCAGAGCGATGCCGACTATTTCGCGCTCGCGAGCGCGCTCGCCGGCAAGGAACGGATCGGGATCGCGCGCTGGGTCATGCGCGACAAGCGCTACGTCGGCGCGCTCGCGGTCGGCGACGACGGCTATCTGCGGATGACGACGCTGCGCCGCTCCGAGCAGGTGCTCGATGTCCCGGCGGTCCGTCCCGACAAGGCGCGCACGCCGTCGCCGGCCGAGATCAAGCTCGCAGAGCAGCTCGTCGATTCGATCACGGGGCCCTTCTCGCCCGAGGAGTGGCACAACGAATACCGCGAGCGGCTGCACAAGCTGATCGAAGCGAAGGCGAAGGGCGCGAAGCTGAAGCTGGTTGCCGCCAAGCCGAAGGAGGCGACGAGCGACCTCGCCGAAAGCCTGCGCGCGAGCCTCGCGCAGGCGAAGGGGAAGAAGGTTGCCTGAGCATCGCCGGCGTTCCGGGTCGTCGCGCGCGTCGAACGCGTCGGACGCGCGCGCACCAGTGCGATCGTTCTGGTCGGGGACGATCACGTTCGGCCTCGTCAGCATTCCGGTCGACCTCTTCGCCGCCGTCGTGCCGCGGCAGAAGTCGATGAAGCTCGTCGACGACGAAGGCCATCCGCTCGGCCGGCGATACTGGTGCCCGAAACACGAGAAGGTGCTCGACGACGACGAGCTCGTCCGCGGCTACGAGACCGATGCCGGCAAGGTCGTCGTCGTCACCGACGAGGAGTTCGCGTCGGCAGCGCCCGAGAAGTCGCGCGACATCGAGCTCAAGCGCTTCGTCGCGCTCGACGACATCCCGCCGTTCTTCTTCGACCGCCCGTACTTCCTCGCGCCCGACGAACGCGCGGGCAAGGCGTACGCGCTGCTCGCCGAGACGATGGCGAAGACCGGCAAGGCCGGGATCGGCAGCTTCGTGATGCGCGACCACGAGTACCTGGTCGCGATCGTCTCCGAGCAGGGCATGCTGCGCGCCGAGGTGCTTCGCTACGTCGACGAGCTTCGCACGCCCGAAGCGATCGGCTTGCCGAAGGCCGGCAAGGTCGTCGCCGCGCGCGAGCGCGAATTCGCGAAGGAAATCGACGCCCTCGCCGAGGCCAAGGTCGATCCCGCCGAGCTCGCCGACCTCGAGGCCGAGACGCTGCGCACCTTCGCCGAGCAGAAGGCGAAGTCGGGCAAGGGCGTGGTCTCGATGGCCGAGCTCGAGGGCGACGAGGACAGCGCCGCTTCGTCGGCGCAGGTGATCGACCTCATGCAGGTGCTGCGCGACTCGCTCGGCGCCAGCGCCGCGAAGGGCAAGCCCGCCGCCGAGTCGCCGGCGGCGGAGCGAAAGCCCGCGGCGCGGAAGACGACCGCGGCGAAGAAGGCGACCGCCAAGCAGGCGACCGCGGCGAAGACGGCGAAGAAGACGAAGCGCGCCGCCGGCTGATCGTCGGCCGCTCGACGCACGGACGCGAGCGATGGCGACCGGCACGCCCGAACCGTTTCCGGCCAGGCTGCTGCCGATGATGGCGCAGCTCGCGAAGACACCGTTCAACGATCCGGCGTGGCTGTTCGAGCCCAAGCTCGACGGCTACCGCATGCTCGCATTCGCGCGCGGCGGCGAGCTGCGGCTGGTGTCGCGGCGCGGCCTCGCGTACACGCGGCTCTTTCCGTCGATCGTCGACGAGCTCGCGGCGGTGTCGCGCGACGACTGCGTCTTCGACGGCGAGATCATCGCGCTCGGTGCCGACGGCAAGCCGTCGTTCAACGCGCTGCAGAACCGCGCCGGTCTCGCTAGCGACGCCGAGATCGCGGCCGCCGAGCGTCGTATCACGACGGTCTTCTTCTGCTTCGACCTGCTGCACCGCGGCGGGCGCAACCTGCGCACGCTGCCGTACGTCGAGCGCCGCGGCCTCCTGCACGCGCTGGTGACGCCGAGCGCGCACGTCCAGCTGCTGCACGCCGACGACGACGGCGTCGCGCTCTACACCGCGGCGCTCGAGACCGGCTTCGAGGGCGTCGTCGGCAAGCGCAAGGCGTCGATCTACCGGCCGGGGCAGCGATCGCCCGACTGGCTCAAGGTCAAGCACACGTCGTCGGCCGAGTTCGTGATCGGCGGCTACAGCAAGGGTGAGGGCGAGCGCGAGCGCTTCGGCTCGCTCGTCGTCGGCGTCTGGGACGACGGCGGCAAGCTGCGCTACGCGGCCAACGTCGGCGGCGGCTTCGACGAGGCAACGATCGACGAATTGCTCGAGCGCTTCGCGCCGCTCGTCGTCGCGCGCTCGCCGTTCGCGGAGAAGGTGCCGGTGCGCGCAGGCACGACGTGGCTCGCTCCCGAGCTCGTCGCCGAGGTGACGTTCGCACACTGGACCGAGGGCGGGCACCTGCGCGCGCCGGTGTTCCTGCGCCTGCGCGACGACGTCGACCCGCGCTCGGTGCGGCGCGTCGACGATGCGCCGGTCGCCGCGCCGCAACCGCCGCCGCTTGCGCGCAAGCGGGCGACCACGCGAGCGGCAGGGCCCGACGGTGCTGATGCCCGAGGCTTGCTCGCGGCGCTCGCGCGCCGGCCCGCGAGCGTCGACGTCGGCGGCCATGCGGTTCGCCTCACCCACCTCGACCGCGTCTACTGGCCTGCGCTTGCCGACCGCGCGCAGCCGGCGATCACGAAGCTCGACCTGATCCGCCATCTCGTGACGATGGCCGACCGCATGATGCCGCACCTGCGCAATCGGCCGCTGACGCTCTTTCGCTGGCCGAGCGGGATCGGCGGCCGCCGCATCCTGCAGAAGCATCCCGAGGCCGCGCTGCCGCCGTTCGTCGAGACGGCGACGATCTTCTCCGAGTCGAAGGATGCCGACGACGACTACCTGCTCTGCAACAACCTCGCGACGCTCGTCTGGCTCGCCGAGATGGGCGTGCTCGAGATCCACGCCTGGCACTCGCGCGTTCGCGACGACGCGGTGCAGCGATCGCCGAGCGGCGGTTCGGCGGCGAGCCTCGCCACCTCGGCGGTGAACTTCCCGGACTACATGCTGTTCGACGTCGATCCCTACATCTATTCGGGAAGCGAGAAGAAAGGCCGCGAGCCCGAGCCGAACCGCGCCGGGTTCGCGCAGGGCAAGCGCGTCGCGCGCTGGCTGAAGGAGGTGCTCGACGGCATGCGGCTCGCGTCGGTCGTGAAGACGTCGGGCAAGACCGGGCTCCACGTCGTCGTGCCGATCGCGCCGACGCTCGGCTACGACGTCGTCCGCGGCGTCGCGCGGACGATCTGCCGCCACCTCGAAGGCGAGCACCCGGACGAGATCACGACCGAGTGGAGCACCGGCAAGCGCACCGGCAAGGTCTTCCTCGACTTCAACATGAACGTGCGCGGCAAGTCGATCATCGCGCCGTACGCGCCGCGCGGCTTGCCGGGTGCGCCCGTCTCGATGCCGCTCGCGTGGCGGGACCTCGGCGCTGCCGAGCCGATCGAGTTCACGATCGCGACCGTAGCGAGCCGGCGCAGCCGCAGCGATCCGTGGGCGGCCGCGTTCGAGCGTCCGCAGAACCTCGAGGCGGCGCTCGCATCGCTGCGCGCGTCCGATCGCGCCGCGTGATCGGCGGCGACGTCACCAGGGCAAGCTGTCTTCGCGTCGGCGCGGCACCTTTCGTGCGCTCGCGCGCGGACGAGCCCGAACCGACCGATGGGCACGCCGCGCCGAAGCCGGCAAGAATCGCCTTCGTGCCGCCCGTCGGCGGCTCGATGGAGACGAGCATGCGATTGCTGGAACAGGGCTGGCGCAGCGCAATCCGCCTCGCCGCCGCCGCCGTGCTGACGACGGCAGCTACGACGGCGATCGCCGCAGACGTTCCGCGCATCAAGGTCGCGAGCGTCGCCGACCTGCCGCGCTACAGCTATCCGATTCCGGGCCCCGCGTCGCAATTCGTCGAGGCGAGCCCGGGCGCGTTCGGCGCCTTCGCCGGCAAGGCGCGCGCCGACGTCGACACGCTGCTCACGCGCTACGAGATCGACGACCGATCGACGATGCGCAGCATCCTGCGCGCCAAGGCCGACCTGCAGGAACTCGCGGGCGACTACCGCGGCGCCCTCGAGACGGTCGCGGCGCTGCGTGCGCTCGAAGACAAGCCGGCGAGCCGCCTCCTGAGCGGCCTGACCGACCAGGCGCGACTGCAGGCATCGCTGCAGTCGTCGAGCGCCTCGGGCCCCGCCTACGCGCGCACGTTTCGCGAGCGCTACGAGGCGCTGGTCGAGCCGCTGCCGTGGCAGCAGGTGCGCGACAGCGTCAAGGCGTCGTATGCGTACGGACGCCTCGCCAGTCGCGCTTCGATGATCGGCAACCTGCAGTCGAACATCGACCCCGCGGTCGCGAAGTCGGGCACGCTCGACCTCGAGCAGGCATGGACGCTGCTCGAGACCCGGGTCTCGCTCCTGCGCGCGCTGCCGCTGAACGCGGCCCGGACCGAGGTGCTGCACGCGTACATCGCCAAGCACGATGCGCCGCTCCCCGACATCTGGGCGGCGCGCGAGGTGACGCTCACGGCAAGCGACCGGACGACGCCGGTCGTCGTCGCGATCTGGGATTCGGGCGTCGACGTCACCGTCTTTCCCGACCGGCTCTTCACCGACCCGACGCCGACGGCGAGCGGCGCACATGGCCTGGCGTTCGACGACGTCGGCAACGTCGTGACCGGGTGGCTCTATCCGCTGAACGAAGCGCAGCAGCAGGCGTATCCCGCGTTTCGCGGCCAGATCAAGGGCATCCTCGACCTTCAGAACGGGATCGACTCGGCCGAGGCCAGCGACGTGCAGAAGAAGTTCGCGACCTTCTCGCCGCAGCAGATGCACGACTGGTTCGAGCTCAGCAAGTGGCTCAGCCACTACGTCCACGGCACGCACTGCGCGGGCATCGCGGTGCGCGGCAACCCGGCGGCGCGCCTCGTCGTCGCCCGCTTCAACGACGAGCTCCCGTACCTGCCGTTCGAGCCGACCGAGGAATGGGCACGCAAGATGGGCGCGGCGTTCAAGCAACTCGGCGACTACTTCCGCACGCGCCACGTTCGCGTCGTCAACATGAGCTGGGGCGACTACCCGGCCGAGTTCGAGGACTGGCTGTCGAAGACGAGCAGCGTCGCCGACCCGGGCGAGCGCAAGCGCCGCGCCGAGGCGCTCTTCGCGATCTGGAAGTCGTCGATCGAGGCCGCGCTTCGCGCCGCGCCCGACACGCTGTTCGTGACCGGCGCGGGCAACAGCGACAGCAACGTCGGCTTCATCGCCGACGTGCCGGCGTCGCTGCGGCTGCCGAACCTGCTGACCGTCGGCGCCGTCAACCAGGCGGGCGAGGAGACCTCGTTCACCAGCCACGGCGACGAGGTCGTCGTCCATGCCAACGGCTACCAGGTCGACAGCTTCGTTCCCGGCGGCTCGCGGCTGCGCCTGTCGGGCACTTCGATGGCGGCACCCAACGTCGTCAATCTGGCGGCGAAGCTGTTCGCGCTCGATCCGACGCTGACGCCGGCACGCGCGATCGAGCTGATCCGTGCCGGCGCGACGACGTCGGCCGATGGCCGCCGCCACCTGATCGACGAGCAGCGGTCGGTCGCGCTCCTCAAGCGCTGACGTCGTGTCGTGCGACGAGCGGCCTCGTGAACGCGCGGCCTTGTATCCTCGGTTGCATGGGAGTTCGACCATGACCGACCTCAGCCGTCTCGAAGCCTCGCTGCGGACGCTGCGCACCGAGATCGCCACGCTCGAGCCCGGCGACGACGATGCGCGGCGGCGCCTCGCCGCGCTCGTCGGCGAGCTCGAGAGCGCGCTCGCCGATCCGGCGCGCAGCGGCGAGCGCGCGCCGCTCGGCGAGCAGCTGAAGAGCTCGATCCTGCGCATCGAGGCGGCGCATCCGCGGCTCGCGGGAGTCGTCAACGAGATCGTCGAGAGCCTCGGCAACATGGGCATCTGACGGCCACGGGCGAGCGCGCGCCCGTCAACGACGTCGTCCCGGCGTCGCGGTGGTTGGCGCGAGAAAGGCGACGAGCAGCTCGTTGACCCGCGCAGCCTCTTCGTGCTGCACCCAGTGACCGGCGTTCTCGATGTGCACCACCTCGACGTCGTCGCAGAGCTCTGCGCTCGCTTCGGCAAGAGACGGCTGCAGCGCGACGTCGCGATCGCCCCAGATCACGAGCACGGGCTGCCCGATCCGCATGCTCCTGCGCGGCGCGCTGCGCGCCGAAGCGCGGTACCAGTTCAGCATCGCCGTCAAGGCACCCGGTTGCGACCAGGCCTCGCGATAGACCTCGAGATCGCGGGACGTGAACGTTCCCGGCCGGCTGCTCGACGTCAGGCTCGCGCGCAGGAGCGCGTGGTCGGCTGCGCCGAGCGCCGTCTCAGGGATGAACGGGATCTGGAAGGCCGCGACGTAGCTGCTGCGCCAGAGCTGCCCCGGATGCTGAAGCGCGTAGGCGGGCAGGACGTCGAGGTTCGGTGCGTTCAGGATCGCGAGCGTGGCGACGTTGGCAGCGTGGCGGCTGGCGAGGTGCCAGGCGACCATGCCGCCCCAGTCGTGGCCGACGAGCGCGAAGCGGTCGTGGCCGAGCGCGGCGGCGAGCGCGACCACGTCTTCGGCGAGCCGATCGACCGCGTACGCCGAGACGCTGTCAGGCTTGCTCGAGTGTCCGTAGCCGCGCTGGTCCGGGACGATGACGCGCATCCCTGCATCCGCGAGCGCCGGGATCTGGTGTCGCCAGCCGAACGCGATCTCGGGAAAGCCGTGCAGGAGGACGACCGGCGGGCCGTCTTCGGGGCCGGAGACGATGCACGAGAACTCGACGCCGTTCGCGCTGATGCGCTGTGGGGCGAGCCGAGGGGGTGCGCCAGCATCGACGGGCATGCCGCGAACCGGCAAGCTCGATGCCCGGCATGGCTGGTCTAATGCGCTCGATGAGCGAACCTCCTGCCTATTCGCCGCCACCGATCTGGACGTGGGCCAAGCCCAGCGGCGGCCGCTTCGCCGAGATCAACCGACCCACCGCAGGCGCGACGCACGAGCGCCAGCTTCCTGTCGGGCGCCACCCGCTCCAGCTCTACTCGCTCGCGACGCCGAACGGCGTCAAGGTCACGGTGATGCTCGAAGAGCTGCTTGCGCTCGGTCACGCCGGCGCCGAGTACGACGCCTGGCTCGTCCGCATCAACGACGGCGAGCAGTTCGGCAGCGGCTTCGTCGCCGTCAATCCGAACTCGAAGATCCCGGCGCTCGTCGACCGCAGCGGCGCCGAGCCGGTGCGCATCTTCGAGTCGGGGGCGATCCTGCTCTATCTCGCCGAGAAGTTCGGCGGCGCGTTCGTGCCGCCAGCGGGCGAGCGTGCGCGCGCCGAGTGCCTGTCGTGGCTGTTCTGGCAGATGGGCGCGGCGCCGTTCCTCGGTGGCGGCTTCGGCCACTTCTACGCGTATGCGCCCGAGAAGATCGAGTACGCGATCGACCGTTACGCGATGGAGACGAAGCGCCAGCTCGACGTCCTCGATCGGCGCCTCGCAGAAGTCCCGTACCTCGCCGGCGACGACTACACGATCGCCGACATCGCGGTGTGGCCGTGGTACGGCACGCTCGCCAAGGGCCAGCTCTACGGCGCCGGCGAGTTCCTGCAGGTCCACGAATACAAGAGCGTCGTGCGCTGGACCGACGAGATCGCCAAGCGTCCTGCCGTCAAGCGCGGCCGCATGGTCAACCGCACATGGGGGCAGCCGTCGAGTCAGCTCCACGAGCGCCACGCCGCGAGCGACTTCGAGACGAAGACGCAGGACAAGCTGCAAGGAGGGGCAGCATGACGATCACGCTCTACGACTGCAGCACGGCGCCGAGCCCGCGCCGCGCGCGCATCGTGCTCGCCGAGAAGGGCATCCGCCACGAGACGGTGCAGGTCGACCTGCGCGCCGGTGAGCAGCTCGGCGAAGCGTTCAGGCGGATCAACCCGCAGTGCACGGTGCCGGTGCTCGTCAGCGACGACGGCCTCGTCCTCACCGACAACGCGTCGATCGCCGCGTACCTCGAGGCGCGCTTCCCCGAACCGCCGCTCTTCGGCAGCACGCCCGCCGAGAACGCGGAGATCGCGAGCTGGCAATGGCGCGTCGAGTTCGAAGGGTTGCTGTCGATCGCCGAGGCGATGCGCAACCGCTCGCCGGCGTTGGCCGGGCGCGCGCTGCCGGGGCCGGTGAACTACGCGCAGATCCCGGCGCTCGCCGAGCGCGGGATCGCGCGGCTGCAGCGCTTCCTGGTCGACCTCGACGAGCGCCTCGCCGGCCGCGACTTCATCGCCGCCAGCCGCTTCAGCATCGCCGACATCACCGCCGTCGTCGCGATCGACTTCGCGCGCATCGTCAAGGTCCAGCCCGGCGACGGTCACCCGAACGTGCTGCGCTGGCGCGCCGCGATGGCGCTCAGGCCGGCGATGACGCTCTAGGTCCGGGCGTTTCAGCGGGCCCGAGAGTCGAGCCACGGCCCGAGCAGCGCGATCGCGCGCTCGACCTCGCGCTCGGAGATCGCGAACGAGAGGCGAACGAATCCGCTGCCGTGCACCGGATCGAAATCGATCCCGGGCGCGATCGCGATTCCGGTGTCGTCCAGCAGCTCCTTGCAGAAGGCCAGGCTGTCGCTGGTGAGATGGCTGACGTCGACGTACAGGTAGAACGCGCCTTCGGGCGGCGCCATTCCAGCGAGCCCCATCGTCGGCAGCGCTTCGAGCAGACGCGCGCGGTTCGCCGCATAGGTGTCGACCGACCGCCGCAGCAGCGCGAGATCGTCGAACGCGGCGAGGGCGGCGTGCTGCGCGATCGCCGGTGGCGTGAGGAAGAAGTTGATCAGGTGGCTGTGCAGCTGCGCGACGCCCCACTCGGGCGCGACCAGCCAGCCGATCCGCCAGCCGGGCATCCGGAACAGCTTCGAGAAGCTGTTGATGACGAGCGCGTCGGGTTCGACCTGCAGTGCGCTGGTGCATTGCCCGGCGTAGGCGATGCCATGGTAGATCTCGTCGGAGATGAAGCGCGTGCCGCGCCGCCGGCATTCGGCGGCCAATGCCGCGAGCTCGGCCGCGCCGAGCACGCTGCCGGTCGGGTTGGCGGGGCTCGCGACGAGGAGGCCGTGCAACGCCTCGTTCGTCGGCGGCAACAGCTCGGGCGCGAGGCGAAAGCCGTGCGCCGGTCCGCAATCGATCTCGACCGGAACGCGCCCGAGCGCGCGCAGCGCGTTGCGGTACGCGGGATAGCCCGGGCGGGCGAGCGCAACGCGGTCGCCGGCGGCGAAGAGCGCCGTGAAGGTCGCGACCAGCCCGGCGCTCGCGCCGGTCGTCAGCAGGATGCGCTCGGGCGAGACGTCGACGTCGTATTGCTCGCGGTAGTGGAGTGCGATCCGCTCGCGCAGCGGCGCGGACTCCCAGTAGCCGGAAGGACCTGCGATGCGCTCGCCGAGGTGCGTGCGTGCGGCTGCGAGCGCCGCCGGCGATGCCCGTTCGCTCGGCTGGCCGAAATGCATCGCGATGACCTCGAGACCGCGGCGCGCGCGCTCTGCCGCGCGCGCGCCGATGTGGCCGGCGTAGAAGGGCGGGATCGCGATGCCGCGGGCGGCGGAAGTCGGAGCCGAGTCGGCGGTAGCGACGGCGGTCATGGCCCGGCCATCATGCCGCAACGTCGAAGCGGCGCGACGCGAAGACCGACAGGTCGAACCCCGGCCGGCCGAGCACGCGATCCGCGATCGCCTCGCCGAGCCCCGCCGAGTGCTTGAACGCGTGGCCCGAGCACGCCGAGACGATCCAGATCGCGTCGTGCTCGGGGTGCCGGTCGAAGATGAAGCCCGAATCGGGGCTCGTCGTGTAGAGGCAGGTCGCGGCGCGGACGACCCGCGGGCCGATCGAGCGCAGGCGCAACGCGACGTTGCCGCGGTACGTCGCGTCGGCCTCGCGTGCGGAGACGGTGCGATCGACGGCATCCGGGTCGGTCGTCGTCGTCTCCTGCTCGGACGCGACCTTGACGCCGGCAACGTCGTCGACCATCGGGAAGCCGTACAGGTGCTCGTCGCCGTCGCCGGCGGCGCGGATGAAGATCGGGAACGCGCCGGGCGCGTAGAGCGACGGTGCCGACGTCTCGAACCAGAGGAGCACCTGGCGCAGCACGCGCAGCCGCTCGGCGTAGACACCGCCGACGAGACGCGCGAGCCAGGGCCCCGCGGCGACGACGACCGCCGCCGCGACGTAACTCGCGCGCGCGGTGCGCACGCGCGCGCCGCCCGGCGCCGCCTCGATCGCGAGCACCTCTTCCTCGACGCGCAGCGTTGCGCCGCGCCGCCGCGCGGCGTCGAGCTGGGCGCGAACGCACGCCTCGGGAAAGACGGCGCCGGCCTCGGGTTCCCAGTAGCCGATCTCGTCGCCTTCGAGGATGAACTGCGGGAAGCGCGCGCCGATCTCGGCGGCGCCGAGGACCTCGTGCGCGATGCCGTGCGCGACGGCGGCGTCGATCGTGCGGCGAACGAAGTCGCGCTTGCCGTGGTGCAGCGCGTCGCTTCGCGTCGGGCCGAAGATCAGGCCGCCGGTCGCGCGGTAGAGCGGCTCGCCGCACTCGCGCTCGAGCTCGCGCCAGATCGAGTGCGAGCGGCGGACGAGCGGCACGTACTCGATGCCTTCGCCGATCGCGAGCCGCGTGATCCGCGTCGCGCCGTGGCTCGATCCCATCGTGTGCGGCGGCGCGTAGCGGTCGATGCCGATGACCTTGGCGCCGCGGCTGGCGAGCTGGTACGCGGTGGCGCTGCCGATCGCGCCGAGGCCGACGACGATGACATCGGCGCTGGCGTTGCTGGACGCGGAGGAGCTCACGCGCCGATTGTGGCGACGGTCGTCGGGGCGCCGATCGGCGGCCGTGCTCAGCAGGCCGCGAGGCCGCGGGCGACGAACGCCGGATTCTCGAAGCCCGGCTTGCCGTAACGGAGCGGCGCGCCCGCCAGGTCGGTGACCGACCCGCCGGCGGCGACGAGCACGGCGTGGCCGGCGGCGATGTCCCACTCCATCGTCCGCCCGAAGCGCGGATACAGGTCCGCCGCGCCGGCCGCGAGCAGGCACAGCTTCAACGACGATCCGATGGCGCGGCGCGCAGCGACGCGCCGGCCCGCGAGGAAGGCGTCGAGCGCGGCGACGTCGCCGTGCGACGCGCTCGCGACCACGGTCAGCCCTTCGGCGGGAACGGTGCGGCAGCGCAGCACCTCGGTTCCAGCGCTGCTGCGCATGTAGGCCGGGCCGGCCGCCGCGCCGGCGTAGACGGTGCCGAGGGCAGGCGCGCAGACGATCCCGAGCACGGGATGTCCGTTCTCGATCAACGCGACGTTGACGGTGAACTCGCCGTTGCGCTTGATGAATTCCCGAGTGCCGTCGAGCGGGTCGACGAGCCAGAATCGGTTGCCGATGTCGGGCACGCAGCCGGCCGCCGCCAACTCCTCGGCGACGATCGGAATGTCGGGCGCGAGCGCATGCAGCGCGTCGACGATCAGCGCTTCGGCGCGCTGGTCGGCCAACGTCACCGGCGACGCATCCTCCTTCGAATCGACAGCGAACTCGGTCGCGTAGACCTCCATGACCAGCCGACCGGCCTCGAGCGCGATCGTCTCGACACGTTGCAGCAGTTCAGCGTTCGAAAAGGACAAGCGCGGCTCCATGCGAAGCCGCGAATTGTCGCCGCAGCGACGCGCGTCAGGCGCTGACGTCGAGCAGGCCGCCGGGGCCGCTCGCGGGAGGCGTTGTCGCTTGCTGGGGCAGGGGAGCGTCGCCGCCGCGGCTCGGCATGTGGCTGGTGAAGACGCTCGCGAACGCCTCGCGTGCGCCGGCGAGGTCGCCGGCGGCGAGCGCAGTGCCGATCCGGGCGAACGGCCCGTCGGGATTGCGCTCGGCGCGAAGCGGCGCCTTCGCCGCCAGCGTGGCATACGCGTCCGACGCCGCACCGAGGTCGCCGGCCTTCAGCGCCTGCGCGAGATCTCGGACGGCGCCACGGCGCTCGTGCGCCACGCTCGCCGTGTGCTCGGGGGCAAAGGCACCCGTCGGGCGGATCTGCATCGTCATCACCGGGCTCCCACCATTGCTCGGACTGCAATGTCTCGCGCACTGTGCGGCATGGCGGGCGCGCCGCTCGTCGGATTCGCGGCACGAAGAGCCGCCAATTGCGCGGATCGGCTTCGCGCCAGCGCTGCGATCGGCGAGGCACTGGACGAACGGCGCCGGCCGCCGCCGGGCGCAGCACACCGATTCGCGGGGGTCCCGCGGCAGGCGACCTGGCCTCGCGGGATACTCGCTCGAAGGCCGCAGGTGGGCCGGAGGATGGAATGAAGCGAGACGATCGCTGCGAGATCGCCGCGGATCTGGAATCGGAACGGGGGAACGCGACGAGCCAGCCGGCGTCGCTCACTCACCTGCAGCGCCTGGAGGCCGAGAGCATCCACGTCATGCGGGAGGTCGTCGCCGAGTGCGAGCGGCCGGTGATGCTCTATTCCATCGGCAAGGACAGCGGTGTGATGCTTCACATCGCCAAGAAGGCGTTCTACCCGTCGGCGCCCCCTTTTCCGCTGCTCCACGTCGACACGACGTGGAAATTCCGCGCGATGTACGAGATGCGCGACCGGATGGCACGCGAGACGGGAATGCCGCTGCTCGTGCATCGCAATCCCGAGGCGGCCGCGCTCGGCATCAACCCCTTCAGCCACGGCTCGCAGCTTCACACCGACATGTGGAAGACGCAGGGCCTGAAACAGGCGCTCGAGCTGCACGGCTTCGACGCCGCGTTCGGCGGTGCGCGTCGCGACGAGGAGAAGTCGCGCGCCAAGGAGCGCATCTTCTCGTTCCGCAACGCCCAGCACCGCTGGGACCCGAAGAACCAGCGACCCGAGCTCTGGAAGGTCTACAACGCCCGCAAGCACCCGGGCGAGTCGATCCGGGTCTTCCCGCTGTCGAACTGGACCGAGCTCGACATCTGGCAATACATCTACCTCGAGAAGGTGCCGGTCGTGCCGCTCTACTTCGCGGCGCCGCGGCCGGTCGTCGAGCGCAGCGGCACGCTGATCATGGTCGATGACGAGCGGATGCCGTTGCAACCCGGGGAAGTTCCGAAGCTGCGCAAGGTGCGCTTCCGCACGCTCGGCTGCTACCCTCTCACCGGTGCGATCGAGTCGGATGCCGACACGCTGCCGTCGCTCATCCAGGAAATGCTGCTGACGCGAACCTCGGAACGCCAGGGCCGGATGATCGACCACGACACGTCGGCATCGATGGAAAAGAAGAAGCAGGAGGGCTATTTCTGATGGCCCACGTCTCCGAGCTGATCGCGAGCGACATCGAGCGCTACCTCGCTCAGCACGAGCAGAAGAGCCTGCTGCGCTTCATCACCTGCGGCAGCGTCGACGACGGCAAGAGCACGCTGATCGGGCGGCTGCTCTACGAGTCGAAGATGCTGTTCGAGGACCAGCTCGCGGCGGTCGAGGCCGACTCGCGCAAGTGGGGCACGCAGGGTGGCGACCTCGACTTCGCGCTCCTCGTCGACGGCCTCGCCGCCGAGCGCGAGCAGGGCATCACGATCGACGTCGCGTACCGCTTCTTCTCGACCGATCGGCGCAAGTTCATCGTCGCCGACACGCCGGGCCACGAGCAGTACACCCGCAACATGATCACCGGGGCATCGACCGCCGACCTCGCGATCATCCTGGTCGACGCCCGCAAGGGCGTGCTCACCCAGACGCGCCGCCACACGTGCCTGGTCGGCCTGATCGGCATCCGCCAGGTCGTCCTCGCGGTCAACAAGATGGACCTCGTCGGCTGGTCCGAGCAGGCCTTCCGCGACATCGAGGCGGCGTATCGCTCGTTCGCCGCGCAGGCCGGCGTGCACGACATCAGCGCGCTTCCGCTGTCCGCGCTCAAGGGCGACAACATCCTCGAGCCGAGCGCCCGGATGCCGTGGTACCGCGGCCCGACCCTGATGGGTCTGCTCGAGTCGGTCGAGCTCGACGAGACGCTGCAGCAGCGCGGCGCCTTCCGGCTGCCGGTGCAGTGGGTCAACCGGCCGCACCTCGACTTCCGCGGGTTTTGCGGGATGGTCTCGAGCGGAGTCGTCCGGCCCGGCGACCGCGTCCGCATCCAGCCTTCGGGCCGCGAGAGCCGCGTCGCGCGCATCGTCGGCATCGCGGGCGACCTGCCGCTCGCCGTCGCCGGGCAGTCGATCACGCTGACCCTGGCCGACGACGTCGACGTCTCGCGCGGCGACGTGATCTCGGCGGCCGAAGCGCCGGCCGAGGTCGCCGACCAGTTCGAGTGCACGCTGGTGTGGATGGCGGAGGAGCCGATGCTGCCGGGCCGCGGCTACCTCCTGAAGCTCGGCACGCGCACGACGAACGCGACGATCACCGAGCCCAAGTACAAGCTCAACGTCAACACGATGGAGCACCTGGCGGCGAAGACGCTCGAGCTCAACGAGATCGGCGTCTGCAACATCGCGCTCGACCGCGTCGTTCCGTTCGACTCCTACGCGCGCAACCGCGACGGCGGCGGCTTCATCCTGATCGACCGGATGACGCACCACACGGTCGGTGCCGGGATGCTCCACTTCGCGCTGCGCCGTGCCCACAACATCCACCTGCAGCCGCTCGACGTCGACAAGGCGGCGCGGGCGGCGTGCCTCGGCCAGCGGCCGGTCGTCGTCTGGCTCACCGGCCTCTCGGGAGCGGGCAAGTCGACGATCGCCAACCTGGTCGAGAAAAAGCTGCACGCGCTCGGCCGCCACTGCTACCTGCTCGACGGCGACAACGTCCGCCACGGGCTCAACCGCGACCTCGGCTTCACCGAG
>Ga0068857_100001651_pt1 | contig 17907 bp, 12 predicted proteins | sample KBSCornC72_FD_66591 | JGI IMG/M metagenome (GOLD analysis project Ga0068857, IMG submission 66591) | Corn rhizosphere microbial communities from Kellogg Biological Station, Michigan, USA - KBS Corn C7-2 | ecosystem: Host-associated > Plants > Roots > Rhizosphere > Soil ...
ATGGTCAGATCCTGATCTTCCGCCAGCGTATCTTCCGGATAGCCGCCGACAGCATCGAGCGCGGTGCGGCGCCAGGCACCGACTGCCCCCGGCACGACGGTGATCGCAGCCAACGCGTCCAACGCGCGACGCTCTACATTCTGTGCAGTAACATATTCGATCGCCTGCCAGCGGGTGACCAGATTGATGCGATTGCCGACCCGCGCGTTGCCCGCGACCGCGCCGATGGTGGGATCAGCAAACCAGCGGACCAGCTTTGCGATGGTGTCCGGCAGAAACTGCGTGTCGGCATCCAGCGCAATGAGAATTTCTCCCCGCGCATGCGTGAGGGCACGGTTGAGCGCGCTCGCCTTGCCGCCGTTCACCAGGGTGAGGAGATGCACGCGCGGATCGTCGCCATAATGCTCGGCCACCAGCGCACTGGTCGCGTCCTTTGATCCATCGTCGGCAACGATCAGTTCCAGTTCCGGATAGTTGCTGGCGAGCACCCGCTCGATCGAGGAGAGAATTACCCGCTCTTCATTGTATGCAGGGATGATCACCGAAACCAGCGGTTGGGGTGCATCCTTGGGCGCGCGTTCGCCCGATTTCCGGTCGAGCAGCGCAAGGGCCGTCATGAACAAGGCCCTAGCAATACCAAGCGCGATCGCGAAGAAGAACAGCCAGCGCAAAGCATAGCCGATCGATGCAAAAAGGATGAAGAAGCCGACATCGGCTCGCACGAACAGAAGATCCTTGCCGCGCACGATCGGCATCACCGCATCCCGACTGAGACCCGCGAGCCGCGAGACGGTGACGAAGCGATAGCCTTCCGCACGCAAGCGATCGATGATGATCGGCAGGGCGGCGATGGTCTGATCGCGCCGTCCGCCTGCATCGTGCAGCAGAATGATATTGCCGCTACGGTCCGAATCTGCGGCCTTTACCTGCCGGATCGTGTTCTCGATAATCGCGTTGACGCCGGGGGTGCGCCAGTCGCCGGGATCGACATGCAAACCGACTATCGTGTAGCCGCTTTCCTGTGCGAGCAGCGCTGGCCCCAGTTCGTCAGCAGTCGTCGGCTCGGCATCACCAAAATAGGGCGCGCGGAACAGACGCAGCGAACGACCGGTATAGGCTTCGATCAACCGCTGCGTCGCATTAAGCTCCAGCTCGGCGCCGAATTTCGAGACCTCTGCAAGATTGGGGTGGGTATAGCTGTGGTTGCCGATCTCGTTCCCTTCGTGGACGATGCGGCGAATAATGCCCGGATATTCCAGTGCGTTCTCGCCGATCACGAAAAAGGTGCCCGGCGCCCGCTTCGCCTTCAATATGGAGAGGATTTTCGGCGTATAATCAGGATCAGGGCCGTCATCGAAAGTGAGCGCGAGCAGCCTGGGATTTTCGCCGCCGGTGCGCTGCACGACATAGGGCGTCGGCAGGGACTGATAGGTTTCCCCGCCTATCGTGCCATCCGCGTTGAAGGCGATCGTGCGCGCGCCGCCGCGTGGCTGCGCCGATATCTGCAATATTTCGCCATTGCCCTCGACATCAGTATCTCGGGGAGGAGGAATGCTCTCCAGCTGCGGACGTCCACTCTGCTTGAAAGCAGCAATGCTGTGCCAGAAACCGGGATCTTCGCTGCCCAGCCGCCATAGCGCCACGCCTGCTACACCATGCAGCTGGCTGAGCTGATTCCAGCTGGTCGCGGCATCCATCATCCAGATCGTATGGCGATGCCCGTTTTCGTCATAGGCAAAGCCGCTATTTCCGCTCGCGGGATCATAGCTCGGCATCGTATCGCTGTCGTGCGCATCGAGCCACGCCTCCTCGACTGTCAATGCGTCAGCTATTCCGTCGTGCCAGTCATAGGCATAATTGCCGATCGCAACGATCAGCTTGTCAGCGGGCACCTTGGCGCGCACGTCGGCAAGCTGCGCTGCGAACCAGTCCTGACTGGCGATTGGTCCGGGCTCGCCGCCCTGCCAATGCTGGTCGTAATTCATCAGCATCACATGATCGACGCTGCGCGCAATCTGCCGCATGTCCCAGAGCGGTTCGCCGGCTGGAACGGTGAGCGAAAGCGAAAGACCAGCCTTCGCAAACTGACTGTGGGCGCGGCTTAAAAATGCCTGATAAGCGGGTAGCGCGTGATCCGGTATGTTTTCGATATCGAACACTGCACCCTGCCAGTGCTGCCGCCTCACTTCGGCGATCACGCCCTGGATCAAGGCATTGCTGCGTACCCGATCATGGAACAGCGCTGCCATCTCCTCGCCGAACCATTTGCCCTGAGATATATTCTGCACCATCAGATGGATCTGCGGGCGGTGCAGCCGGTTGGCGACCAGCAATTTCAGGCGACGGTGATCGCCGACCATGAGCCGCCCGGTCTTTTTATCGATGACAGCGTCGCTCGTGACCACCCAATCCAGATTGTCATAGTGGCGGGACAGCGAATCGGCGCTCTGCTCGTCCCATGGGACGTAAAAGCCGATAACGGCGGGATTGCCCTTTTTATCGCGCGCGGAAAGCGCGGGGAGCCGGTGGCGGATATGAGCGATATGGGTGCGGAAGGGAAGCGCCTGCTGACGTTCCCGATCCAGATCGAAGGCGGATGTCTTGGGAACGTTGATGATGGTCGTGGCGAATAACGCCGCGCCGCCGACTATCAGAAGCAACAGCGCCGCCATAGCGCGGCCTACCAAACGCCTTCGCCGACCAGTGCTATCGAAGAAAACGGGCGCGGTCATCGCCTCGCCTTTAGCCCAAGCAAAGGGCAACGCAAACCGAAAACATGTGGTGGCTAAGGAGTCATTGATCTAGTCGTATCGGTCGTTGCGGCCGCCACCCGTTTAATGACAAGCTCCTTGTGCGAAGCAGGAACAACACATCGTCTGGCTAATGACACTTGGGCGCTCACCAAAGCTTTTGCGCCGTATGCTTGCGAAGAAGGCTGGCACGACGTGGAAAGCTGCTTGATCTATCCGGTGTCTGATCCGCCCAAGAGAACAAGCTGAAATTATAAGGAAGTCGGCGCGCCATCCAGTAATATCGTCTTGGTTTCCAGATAGGGATGAAGGCCTTCGACGCCGCCCTCCCGGCCGATGCCAGAATGCTTGAAACCGCCAAAGGGAAGACCGAATTCCAGCTTCATGCCGTTCTGGCCGAAGCCGCCTGCGCGGATGCGCCGACCGATGCGATAGGCAGCGTCGGCGTCGTTGGTCAGCACCGATCCGTTCAGGCCATAGGCGCTGTCATTGGCGATGCGAATGGCGTCGTCCTCGTCCTCGGCCGGGATAAGGCACAGCACCGGGCCGAAGATTTCCTCCTGCGCGATCCGGCTCTTGTTATCGACATTGGCGAACAGGGTCGGCTCCATGAAATAGCCCTTGTTAAGATGCGCGGGCCGATTGCCGCCAGTAACGAGATCCGCACTTTCCTTGCCGAGCGCGACATATTCTTCGACCCGCTCCAGCTGCCGCTTCATCGCGAGCGGGCCGAGCTGCGTCTCCATGTCCTCGCTGTTGCCGATGCGGATGCCCTGCATCACGCCCTTGATCGCGTCGGCCAGTTCGTCATGGCGCTTCCTGGGCACGATCGCGCGGCTTAGCATCGCACAGACCTGACCGCTCATAATCGTGATGGTGTTACCGAGGATGGCGGCGGCGACCTCGATTGGGAAATCGTCACGTACGATAGCGGCGGACTTGCCGCCCAGTTCGAGGGTGCAGCGCGCGACGCGGCTGGCACACACCTCGCCGATGCGCTTGCCTGCGGCGGTCGAGCCGGTGAACGTCACCTTGTCGATGCCGGGATTGTTGACCAGATGATCGGACGCATCGCGCCCGCCGCAAACCAGATTCACCACACCGGCGGGGATACCAGCGGCCTCGGCCGCCTCCGCCATGATATAGGCCTCCAGCGGCGTTTCCGGCGAGGGCTTCATGATGACGGTGCAGCCCGCTACCAGCGCATAGGCGACCTTGCTCGCCATGATGCCGTAGGGCGCGTTCCACGGCGCGATGGCAGCAACGACACCCGCAGGCTCATGCGCGACGATCGCGGTATCAACCTGAAAAGAGGGGCGGCGCTCGACGAAGGGGAAACTGTCGGCGTAGCCTGCGATCTGCAGGAATGTGGCGGTCGCGCCGCCGGTCATGATCGGCGCGAAGCTCGCAAGCCCGCCGACCTGCAAGGTCCATGCACGCGCCAGCTCGGGCTCGCGCTTTTTAAGTTCCTCGCCCATGCGGCGCTCCAGAGCGCCACGCTCGGCAGGCGAGAGGTTCGGCCATGGTCCCTCGTCGAACGCCTTGCGCGCGGCGGCGACGGCGCGATCCATATCGGCCTCCACTGCTTCGGCGACGCGGGCGACGATTTCCTCGCTATTGGGGGAGACGATCTCGATCGATTTGTTGCCCGCCGACTCCACCCATTCTCCGCCGATATAGAGCCGGTCGGGATGCGCGACGTGAACGTTGTTGAGTACCATGTTGAGTGTTCCTCTGCCTATCGATTTGGCCACATAATAACGAACGTTATTATTATTTCAACCGCGCATGACGGGCATTAATCGCTTGACGGCAGCGATCCGGCGTGGCGTTATTATATCATTCGTTACGATTAAGCCGACATCGAGCGGCGGCGTAAGCCCTGAAAACGGGAGAGGAAAATGCGAAACGCCAAACCCGCACCCTGGACGCGCGAGCGGCTATATGCGGTACTGGACCAGTATCTCGCCGCCCTGCTGGCGCGAAACCCCTCCAGGGTCGCGTGGGCCGCACAGGTGCGCGCGACCGAGAATAATGTAGAGCTGGAGATCGGCGACGGCCTGTGGGGCACAATTACCGGACGTGGCGGTTATGATCTTCGCTTCGCCGACAGCCGCACCGGTCAGGTCGGCCTGTTCACCACGGTGCAGGAAAGCCAGCATGATTCGGCAATGGCGCTGCGCATCGGCGTGGACGAGGACGACGCGATTACCGAGGTCGAGACGCTGATCGTGCGGCAGGTCGATGAGGCGCTGGTGTTCCCCGATCCGCGCTTCGAGCCCAAGCCCGCCCTTAAAGACGCTATCCCGCCCGACAAGCGCTTGACGCGCGAGCGGCTGATCGCGGTTGCCGACGGCTATTTCTCAACGCTGGAACAGAATGACGGACAGCTCTTCACCCGCTTCCATCCCGATTGCCAGCGCGTCGAGAATGGCGTGCAAACAACGAACAATCCGGACTTTCCGCTGGTGAACGCACATTTAGGGTGCGAGGAACAGTTCCGTATGGGCTTCTATCGCTACGATGATCGCCTGCGCGGTCGCCGCTACCCCCTTGTCGATGAGGAGCAAGGAATGGTCTTTGCCCACGGCTTCATCGATCATTGCGGACGCCTTGGCAGCTATAAGCTGACCGATGGGAGCGAGATCGAATCCCACATCCGCCGCCCGCACAGCTTCTACCTTTCCGAACTGTTCCGCATTGAGGATGGCGCGATCCGCCAGATCGAGGCGAATTTCATCACCGTTCCCTATCATATGCCCTCCCCGTGGGACGGCCATGCAGGACAAAAATCATGACGACGCAAAAGCTGAGCGGCGAAGTCGCGTTCGTAACAGGCGGAGGCAGAGGACTGGGGCAGGCGATCGCTGAGGCGCTGGCGAACGAAGGCGCGGCGGTAGCGGTTGCCGCCCGATCGGAGGGCGAGATCAACACGGTCGCCGCCGATCTGGAAGCGAGCGGCGCGCGTGCCATCGCTATTGCCTGCGACGTGACAGACGCCGCCAGCATCAACGCCGCCTTCACCCGCGCAGAGCAGGCGCTCGGGCCAGTGACGATTCTGGTCAACAATGCGGGGGTGCAGGGGCCGCTGGGACCGGTAGGCAGCATCGATGCCGCCGACTGGTGGAGCGCGCAGACGGTGCATGTGCTGGGCGCGCTGCTATGCATGACGCGCGCGCTGCCCGCAATGCAGGCGACCGGGCATGGCCGCATCATCAACATCGCCTCGCAGGCAGGAACCTTCGTCGCGCCCAATGCCTCGGCCTATGCCGTCGCCAAGGCAAGCCTGATCCGCCTGACCGAGCATGTCGATGCCGAGCAGCGGGGCAGCGCCATTCGCGCGTTCGCGATCCAGCCGGGCACGATCCTGACCGAAATGTCGAACCGGACGCTCGCCTCGCCCAATGCGCGCGAGCATGCCGCGCCGCTCGTCGCGCTGTTGGAAAGCGTGACGCCGGAAGCGAGCGCGCAGGCGCGCAAAAAGCTCCAGATGCTTGCGGTCGACCTCGCTTCGGGCCGTTTCGATGCATTGTCGGGCCGCTATCTGGATGTCGATTGGGATTTGCCCGCCCTGCTCGCCGAACAAATGCAAAGCGCGTGAACGAGACGGCGACATCCTCCCCGCCGGAAAGTGGCGCGGCGCAAGGGTTTAGCGCGCGGCTGCTGCTAGGACTGATGCTGAGCGCGATGGTGCTCTTCGTTGATGGCTATGACCTTGCCGCCCTGCCCCTCGCCTTGCCGCATATCGTGAAGGAGCTGGGTATTCCGCCCGCCGATTTCGGCTTCACACTCTCCGCTGTGCTTGTGGGATTGGGCGCGGGGGCGGTGCTGCTCGCACCGCTCGGCGACCGTTACGGCCGCCGTCGGACGATCATCGTCACCGCCGCGCTGATCGGCGTCGCGACCATCGGAACGGCGAGCGCGACCAGCGTGACCGGCTTCACGATCTGGCGGTTGCTGACCGGGCTGATGCTCGGCGCATGCCTGCCCAATGTGACCGCGCAGGTCGCGCTGTGGGCGCCAGAAGGCAAGCGCGCTAGCACGATCACCATCGTATCGCTGGGCATAGCACTGGGTGGCATCACATCGGGATTGGTGGTGCCGCTGCTGGTCGCGGCAGGCGGATGGCACGCGATCTTTCTGGTGCCCGGCGTCGGCACGCTGCTGCTCGCGCTGACGTTGTTCTTCCTGTTCCCGCGCGATGGCGCACTGCCCGAGCGGCAGGATGACTCTACAGGTGCCGAGTCTCCGCGCAGTGGGGTTCAATTGCTCGATATCCTGCGCCCGCCACTGCTCAGCGCGACAGCGATCTTCATCCTGCTCTATGGACTCAACGCCTTCGCCATCTATCTGACGAGCAGCTGGCTTCCGACGCTGCTTCCGCGTGTCGGTTTCTCGATCGATCTTTCCTCCCGTTTAATGTCGGTGCTGCATCTTGGCGGGTTGGTCGCGGGCCTGCTAATCGCGAAGCTGCTCGACCGGGGGCGTGTGACCTGGGTGCTGAGCGGCGCTTATGCGACGATCGTGATCGCCTTTCTGGCGCTGACCATCGTCAAGCCCGAGCCGTGGAGCTGGGGCGCGCTGCTGTTCCTTTCGGCAGGAGGGATCGCGGGCGTGCACCTTGCGATCATCGCGATCGCGACGGATTTCTTCCCGGCGCGCTATCTGGCGACCGCGATCGGCTTTGGCGTCGCGGTGGCGCGGATCGGCGCGATCGGCGGGCCGATGGCGGGGGCATGGCTGATCGGATCGGGCGTCAGCATCGGCGGTTTCTTCCTGTTTGCAGCACTCGCACCCGCCGCCTGCCTCGCGGTGAGCTGGCTGGTGCCGATCGCGCAGCACGCCAAACAACGGTTGTAAGACGGAGCGGTCCATGTCCCTGTTCGACGATGTAGAGAATTTCCCGGAAGAGCCGGGGCTGGAACTGGCCTTGGAAGTGCGGTTGCGGTTTCATCCGCTGCCCCGGCTGAAGGGTCTGCCCTCCGGCCCGGACAAGGGGATGGTGGTGGTCGATGCGGGCGAGTTTCGCGGGCCTGCGCTGAGCGGCACGGTGCTGCCCGCGAGCGGCGGGGATTATGCGACATTCCGGGGCGACGGCGTGGTGCAGCTCGATGCGCGCTATCTGCTGCAGGAAGCGGACGGCACGCCGATCATGCTGCACAACCGGGGTTTCATTTGGGGCCGATCACCCGACGTGATGGCGCGCTTCAGCCGCATCGCGAACGGAGCCGCCGACGAGACGGTGAAGCCGGGCGAATATTATTTCCGCACTCTCACCAGCTTCGATGTGCCGGGCGGCAGGCACGACTGGCTGTCGCGCCATGTATTCATCGGTGCGGGCGCGCGGCTGACGGACGGCAATGTCGTGCGCTATTACAAGGTCGTGTAGGCGCAATGATGACTTTCGAGGGCAAGGTCGCGGTGGTGACCGGCGGGGCGAGCGGCATCGGGCTCGGCATTGTCAGGGCGCTGCTGGGCGCGGAGGCGCTGGTGGCGGTGCTCGATCTGCGGCCCGACCATATCGCGCAGGCGGAGACGGAGCTGGCCGAATATCGCGAGCGGCTGGCGTTCTTTCCGACCGATGTGAGTGATCGCGATGCGATGGCGCGGGCGGCGCGCGCGGTTGTCGAACACTTCGGGCGAGTCGATATCCTGATCAACAATGCAGGGGTCGGCATCCAGCGCAGCTGGGACAAGGTGAGCTATGCCGACTGGGATTTCGCGCTTCAGGTCAATCTGGGCGGCGTCATCAACGGCATCATGACATTCGAACCGTTGCTGCGCGCCAATCCGCAGGGCGGCCATATCGTCAACACCGCATCGCTTGCGGGGCTGGCGAGCGTGCCTGCGGCGATGGCGATCTATGGCACGACCAAGACCGCCGTGGTGGCGCTGAGCGAGGCGCTGGCGCCGGAATTTGCAAGCGCGGGGATAGGCATGAGCATATTGTGCCCCGGCCTTGTGCGCAGCAACATTCAGGACATCAACGGTAGCCGCCCGGATCGGTTTCGTGGCGCGGTGGCGGATCGTGAGACGACGCCCGAGGATCAGCAGCGCATGGCGGCGGCGAGCTGGATGGACCCGGACGAAGTAGGGCGCATGGTGCTGGAGGGCATCGCCGCGCAACGGCTCTATATCATCACTCACCCCACCCATCGCGAGAAGTTCGAGGCACGCGTCGCGGCGGTACTGGAGGTGTGGCCGTCAGTCTAAGGCGATGGGCGGCAATGCCTGCTCCATCAGACCGTGCGCCGTCATCACACGGCAGATGTCCTGTTGCGGCAGCAGCCCGAGCGCCTGTTCCAGCGCCGCGAGCGTCCACGGCACGCCCGCATTATCGATACGATGGTCGGCGGACCACGGGCGATAGAGATAGATTTCGTCGCCGAGACATCCGAACAACCGCCCGGTGAAGCGGCAATCGGGCAGGCACAAGCACAGCAGCAGACGCGCGGCATGATCGGGAGCGAACGGATCATAGCCCTCCCGCACTGCCATCAGCTCCCGGATTGCGGGCGGCGCTTTCTCGATCAGGCGGGTTCGCGCGATTGGCGAGAGCGCGTTCACCAGTACGCCGAGTGGCGCAAGTTCCTGCGCGGCGCTCATCGTCAGCGCCGCCATGGCCGCTTTGGTCGCGCTGTAGACACCGATCGGCGGGATCGGATGCGGCCCGGCAGGCGATGAGATATTGACGATCGCGCGCGGTGCGGGCTCCTGCGTTCGCCACCGTCGCGCCGCCGCGTCGATCAAGGCCGTCGCACCCTTCACGTTGACGCCGAACTGCCGATCCCAATCCTCCTCGGCAAGCTCGCCGAGTAGACCCGAGCGGCTGATGCCTGCATTGTTGACGATAATGTCTAGGCGGCCATGATATGCGAAGGCGCGATCGATCAGCGTCCGCGATGCGGACCAGTCCGAGATGTCGCTGGTGTCGGGTGAGGCTTTGCCGCCTGCGCGGATGATCTCTTCGACGACCGCCAGAGCGAGGGCATCATTGCTGCCACCGCCAGCGCTGCCGCCGCCGAGATCATTGACGATGACATGCGCGCCTTCTGCCGACAACGCGAGGGCATAGGCACGGCCCAGCCCCCGGCCCGCGCCGGTGACGAGCGCAACCTTGCCTTCAAGCCGCATGGGCTCAGGCCGCCAGTTCGTTCTTACGCGTCCGCGCTTTATCAAGCTCCCCGCGCGATATCCAGCTGCCGTGCACCTGCGCACGCATCGGCAGCGGCATCGGCACACGCGCGATCGGCCCTTTGGCAATGTCGCCCGCCTCGACGATCCACAGCTCGGACTGGAAGGCGGTATCGCCGGTCTGGCGATCGACCACCGCGAGCAGCCAGCCATCATGATCGGGCGCGGAAGAGGACACATGCACAGGCTCGCTGATCGCCATGCCGAATTCCAACGGCATCATGTCGATGCGGCCGTTGCCGGGCTCGATCCGCAGCATCGCGTTGAACGCTGCGCCGACCGGCCCACCGGGCACCGGCGGACCGCCCTGCGGATTCATGCTCATATACCACGCCGCGCGATAGGGGCGGCCCTGATCGGCGTCACGCAGGCGCGGCATGTCGCCGGGCGGGCCGATGACGCGCTCCTCGTAAGTCTCGCCATTCTTGCTCATGTCGAAGGTCCAGCGGGTCAGGCCACCGCCGATCTCGCGCTGGTCGCGCTGGATGCCGCCCGCCTCGCGCATGAAACCGAACGCATTGGTATCTGACAGGCAGAGGTCGAGATGGAGCAGATCGCCGTCGTCAAAGGCGTTGAGCAGGTGGAAGGCGGAGATGCCGGGGCGCCCCTTGAACCAGCGCATTTCCTCCACCTTGCCATAACGGGGCATGATGCCGACCCAGCTTTCCAGATCCTGTTGATGCGCCCAGTGCGCGCCGCCGCCCTTCAGCCGGTCGAGATCGGCGGTGGTCGGGAAGATAGGGAAGATCGCGTATTTCTCGCTGATCGCGAAATCATGGATGGTCGAACAATATGGCTGCTGGAACCATTGTTCGCTGATGAGATTGCCGTCCTTGTCGGCGATGCAATAAGCTACATCGGTGCTGCACAGCCCGCCCGCCTCATAACCGAAGAAGAACATTTCACCGGTTTGCGGATCGATGCGCGGGTGCGCGGTGAAGGTCTGCGAACGCAGCGCGCCATAATAATCCCAGCGCCCGATCGTCTCCAGCGTGTGCGGATCGACCTCATAGCCGAGGCCATCCTCCTTGGTCATGAACAGCCGCCCGGCGTGCCAGACCGGCGTGGTGTTGGCGACGGTGCGGTCCTTGCCCTCGACCGCCGGATCATCGGTGAAGGGGTTGCGATACTGGCCGAACAGCGCACGCCGGGCGTCGCGCTCCAGCTTATAGCGTTCGGTCTCGACATAGCGGATCGCGTAATCGACCTTGCCGTGACGGATATCGAAGCGCGCGACCATGCCGTCGCCGGAGAGCACAATATCGTCCTCGAACATTGGCGGGACGGAAGGGTCAGGTACCGCGCGGAAGAAGGCCCCGTCGATCTCCGCCGGTATATCCCCGACGACATCCAGATTGCGCGCCGACCATTCGATACCTACGGGCGTGTTGAGGCCCGTGAAATGGATGGTTTCGGGGAAATTCGCCACGTCTGCTCTCCTGTTTGTCTTGAAATATAGTAACATTCGTTATTATTATTGCCAAGCTAAACAGAGGGTCGTTCAGCCCGCGTTCTGGCGCAGCGAGCCGATCACATGATCGGCGCCCTTGTCACCGATCATGATCGCGGTCGCATTGGTGTTGCCCTGCGGCAGCGTCGGCATAACGGAAGCATCCGCGATCCACACCCCCTCGACACCGATCAGCTTCAGGTCGTGATCGACCACCGCCATGGGATCGTCCCGCCGCCCGATTTTCGCGGTGCCGACAGGGTGATAGAGCGGGATCGACGCCATGCGTACATAATCGCGCAGCTCCGCCGCGTCGGTCAGCGCCGCGCCGGGTCGCAGCTCGCTTTTGATGAGGGACGCGACCGCGGGCTGTGTCAGGATGCCGCGCGCAATGCCGATGCCTTCGACGATCTGGTCGATGTCGTCCTCATGCGCCAGTTGCTGGTGCGTGATAACCGGCGGCGCAAGCGGATCGGCCGAGCGCAGCGTGATCCGCCCGCGATTCTTCGGGCGCATCAGGCCGACCAGCGTCGATATCGACGGGTCTTTGCGCAGCATCAGCCGCCCCTGCTCGTCGAAATCGAACGCGAAGGCGGCGAAGGAAATCTGGATATTGGGCGCGGGCAGATCGGCCCGGCTTTTCACAAATGCCTGGGCATGGCCGATTGCGGTGGTCAGCGCGCCCTTTCGCGCAAGTGCGAATTTCAGCACCTGCCAAGCGCCGCGCAGCCCCTGCGCATCGCTGTTGAGCGTGACCGCATCGACATCGTTCACGATATGGGTGCCGACATGATCCTGAAGATTGGCGCCCACGCCGGGTCGGTCGCAAATTAGATCGATGTCCATTGCGCGCAGATGCTCAGCCGGGCCGATGCCCGACAGCATCAGCAGGCGCGGCGTGTTCATTGCGCCAGCGCTCAGCACCACGCCATGACGCGCGTTGAGACGCCTCTCCTGTCCGTCCTGCCGATAAAGGATGCCAGTCGCGCGGCCTTCCTCCACGATGATGCGCGTCACCTGCGCTTCGAGCAGGATCTCCGGCGCATTGCCCCCTTTGCGATCATGCAGATAGCCGCGTGCCGCCGAGCAGCGCGTGCCGTTTCGCTGCGACACCTGCACAAAGTCGACGCCCTCGGCCTGCTCGCCGTTGAGGTCGGCGGAGCGCGATATGCCTGCCTGCTGCGCCGCCTGTATCCATGCCTCGGTGATAGGATAGCGCGCGCGCCCTTCGGATACCGCGATCGGACCGCCGGTGCCGCGCCAGGCATCCGCGCCGCGCTCATTGTCCTCCATGCGCCGGAAATAGGGGAGGACAGAGGCATAGTCCCAGCCCTCAGCACCTTCGCGCGCCCACTCGTCATAATCCCAGCGGTGCCCGCGAATGAACATCATGCCGTTAAGCGAGCTGCCGCCGCCCAGCAGACGCCCGGCAGGCCAGATGTCCGCGCGGCCGCCGAGACTGGGATCGGGCTCGACCTGATAGCACCAGTCGAATTCCGGGTTCTGCACCACGGCGCTGGTGAGCGCGGGGATGCGCGAGCGATAATGCCGGTCTGTGCGTCCGGCCTCGACCAGGATGACCTTGAGCCCCCGATCGGCGAGCCGCCCCGCCATCGCAGCGCCCGCCGAACCGCCGCCGATGACGATGATGTCCGGTTCCTGCGTCATAAGATTTTCGTTCCCGTCAAAAGCTGGACATGATCGCCGCGCTGGGCGCATCGAGCGGCTTGCCCGCGGCCTTGAGTTTGAGCTCCTTCGCTCGCGTCTTGCGCTGCTCGTCGATCAAATAGGCGTGGATGGCGTCGGCATCCTGCGGAGAGAGGATATCGTCCCAGCGCGGCATGCCGTTGGGGAGCAACAGCCCCTCCCGCACGATCTTCTGGAAGGACGTGTGCACGCCCGGTTGCATGCGGCGCAGGTCCGGCGCGGTGGAGCGCAGCTGGTTCGAATGGCAGATCGCGCAATTCTCGAAGAACAGGCGCTGGCCGCTGGCGATGGTTGCGGGCGTGATGCCAGCCGCAACCGCTGGCGGTTCGGGAGCGACTTCCAGCGGCGGCAGCGGTTGCGGCTGGGGCACTGTGCCGCCATCGATGCGGAACACGAGAATGCGGTTGGCATTGCCATTGCGATAAGCGGCGGAATAGTTCGGCACATATGACCAGCCGCCGCCGCCAAAGCCGGTTGCCACCGCGACATATTGCACGCCCTTGACGCGATAGGTCATCGGCGCGGCCATGATCGAGCTGCCGGTCTGGACTTCCTTGAGCAGCTTGCCGCTGTCGGCATCCCGGACCATAAGCTTGCCGCCGATCGTGCCGTGAAAGATCAGGCCCGAGGCGGTCGAAAGCACGCCGCTACGGTCTTGCCATCCCTCCATCGATACGGTCCAGCGCGCTTTGCCCGTCAGCGGATCGATCGCGCGCAGTTCGGAAGAATAGGGCTTTTCCTTCACCCATTTCCATGCAGGCAGCGCCTCGACCTGCGCGCGGATCGGCGGGGGCAGCGTCGGCAAGATATCCTGCAGATTGGGCGTGAAGATCAGTGCAGTGCCGACGTTGAGCGCGCGGGCACGGCGCGGATCGCCGGGCTTGTCGGGCGGCAGGGTGAACATCAGGTTGCCCATGTCGAGCACAGACGCGAAGTAGAGCTTGCGTGCCGGATCATAGGCAGCCGGATACCAGTTGCGCGCGCCCGCCGATGCCGGGAACACGATCTTCGGCCCCTTCCAGTATTCGGAGTTCCCAGGCGTCAGATTGGGCTTGCCGGTCTTGAGGTCATAGCCGTTTGCCCAGCTGGTGCGGACGAGGCCGTTGATACGCAGCGGCTTGCCGGTTTCACGATCGATGACGAACAGATAGCCGTTCTTGGGGGTGTGCAGGATCACTGGACGGGTCTTGCCGTCGATTTCCATGTCGGTCAGCACCATCGGCTGGGTCGCGGTGTAATCCCAGCTGTCGCCCGGCGTTTCCTGATAGTGCCATTTGACGCGGCCGGTCTTGCGATCGAGCGCGACTATCGATGAGAGATAGAGGTTGGTGCCGCCTTTGGGTGAGCGGCGGCTGATCGGATAAGGGCCACCGTTGCCGACGCCGATGTAGATGGTGTCGAACTTCGGATCGTAATTGATCGCATCCCATACGGTGCCGCCGCCACCGATGTCCCAGCGGCTGGCCGGATCCCATGTCTTGAGCGCTTCGTTGAGTTCGGGGTTTTCCTGAGCACCCGATTTGGGATCGCGCGGCACGGTGAAGAAGCGCCACGCCTGCGTACCGTCGCTGACGCGATAAGCGGTGACATAGCCGCGCGTGTCATATTCCGCGCCCGCATTGCCGATGACGACAAGGTCGCCCGCGACATCGGGCGCACCGGTAATGGTATAGCCGCGGCTGTGATCGACGATGGTGTCGACCGACCAGAGCGTCTTGCCGTTCTTCGCATCGAGCGCGTAGAGCTTACCGTCGAGCGAGCCGACGAAAACCTTGCCGTTCGCAACCGCAACGCCGCGATTGGCCTGATCGCAGCAGGCCGAGCGGTTGGCCTGCATGTCGACCTCCGGCTCGAACGTCCAGAGCGCCTTGCCAGTGGCGGCGTCGAGCGCGTAGACGCGGCCGAGATTACCGCTGGTGTACATCACGCCGTCGATGACGACCGGGGTTGCTTCCTGAACGCGATTGGTGCCGAGGTCATAGCTCCACGCGAGGCCGAGACGTGCGGCATTGCCTGCGTCGATGTCGGTCAAGCGCGAATAATGGCTGTCGTGAATGTCGCCGCCCGGGAATGACCAGTTGTCGCCCGCGCCGTAATCGGACGGCGCGCTGCCCTTGCCACCGCCAGCGCAGGCCGATAGCAGTGCGAGCGCCGCCAGAACGGACATACCGCGAAAGGAACGGACGAGCGGCGCCATCAGACCGGCCAGGCCGCCTGATGCGCGACCAGCACTTCGCGCAGGGATTTGGGCTTGCGCCCGGTGATGCGCTCGACGGTATCGCTCAAATGACCGAAATAGCCTTCGCGGATCGACTGGCCGAAGGTCACCATATCCTCGCTAGACCAGGGGATCGGCCCCTCCGGCATGATGTCGGACGCGTGACGCGGCACGCCGAGCGAATCGAAATAGGCAAACATCGCTTCGTCATCGACCTGCTCGACGGTGATGGGCTTGCCGGAAAGATCGCTGACGATTGCCATCGCCTCTGGGATCGAGATCAGCTCCGGCCCAGTGATGTCATAGGCGCGGTTGCCGTGCCCGTCCTGCGTCAGCACGCCGACCGCCGTCGCCACGCAGTCGTCGCGGCTGACGAAGCTGACCTTGCCGTCGCCGCAATTGTCGGGCTTGTGCCCGGCAAGCAGAGCAGGGATCGCCATCGCGGTGGCCACCGCTTCGGCATATTGGCTGTCGCGCAGATGCGTCCATTGCGCACCCGATCGTTCGATGATCTCTTCGGTTGCGCGATGATCATGCTTCACGATCGCGGGATTGTCCGCGCGGTCGGCCGAGATGAGCGAGGTGTAGGCGATATGCCGGACGCCCTGCGTCACCGCCGCCTCCACCGCATTGCGGTGCTGGCCGATGCGCGATCCCACGCGCGCGGTGCTGATCAGCAGCATGCGCTCGCCGCCCTTCATCGCGTCGGGTAGCGTCGCGGGATCATCGAAATCCGCCTGCCGCACATCTGCGCCGCGATCCGCGAAATGCTGAAGCTTAGCAGGCGTGCGGGACAACAGGATGAGATCCTGCGGCGCGCAGAGGGTCAGCAAAAGCTCCGCCGCCGCTCCGCCGAACGCGCCGGAAGCCCCGGTTACGATGATTTTTCCCATGTCATCCTCTCGCTGGCTTTATCAATGCCGTTGCGCTTAATAGTAACGATTGTTATGATTGCGTCAACACGCGCCGAAGCGGAGAGGAAAGAAAATGCCGACACTTGCCATTGAGGACCGTCTTGCCCTGCAGGACCTGATCGCCGCTTACAGCTGGGCGCTCGATACCGGCGATGTCGAAGGACTGGTCGCCTGCTTCACGCCGGATGCGCGCATGAGCGAGGAAGTGTTTGACGAGCCCGACCTCTGGGAAGGGCATGAGGGCATTCGCGGCATCGCCGAACATTATCGCAATGCCGAGGGCTTTCCCGGTCGCCAGCATCATGTGACGCAGGTGCAGTATATGGCGCAGGAGGACGGCAGCTGCAAAATGCGCAGCTTCGCCTTCGTCACCGAGTGCGAGGGCGAGCCGCCCTATCTGCTGCGCTTTGCCGGATGGTATGACGATCATGCGGTGAAGTGCGACGACGGCCAGTGGCGTTTCCAGCGTCGCACCGTGCGCCTGTGGGATGGCGAGGTGCTGAAGAACTTCCCCGGCCGCGGCCAGTGGGTGCCGCGCAAACGCCCCGATTCGCTGATCATCCGCCGCTGAACGGGCGATACGCAGATAGCAACAGCAACGATTCAAGGGTGTGTGGACGATGGACAAGCGAGGCGGCGCACCAAGCGCAGAAGCAGGGCATGCGCCGAGCCTGCTGACGGGTCTGGCATTCGGTTTTCTCTCGGCGCTTGGGCCGTTCGCGATCGACCTCTATCTGCCCGCCATGCCTTCGATGGCGCGGGCGATGGCGGCGGACAGCGGTGCGGTGCAGCGATCGCTCTCCGCTTTCTTCCTGGGGCTGGCACTGGCGCAGATTCCGCTCGGCTGGCTGGGCGATCGTTTTGGACGACGCGGGCCACTGATCGGCGGGTTGGCAATATTCGCTGCTGCCTCGCTGGGCTGCGCGCTGGCGCGGGACATCGATCAGCTGATCGCGCTGCGTTTCTTGCAAGGCATGGGCGCGTGCGCGGGCACATCCAGCGTGAGGGCGATGATTCGCGACAAGCACAGCGGGCACCACGCCGCGCGGCTTATGGCGTTCACTTTCCTCGTCATTGGCATTTCCCCGGTACTCGCGCCGCTCGCCGGAAGCTATCTGCTGCGTGCGACGTCGTGGCAGGGGTTGTTCGTCATTCTGGCGAGTGCGGGGTCGATTGCGATGATCGCGGTGCTGCTGTTCTTGCCCGAAACACTGCCGCCGGAGCGACGCGCGGGTTCGCGCTCTATCCTGCAAGCTTGCGGCTATCTGCTCGCGAAACCGGCGTTTCTGGCATGGGCGTTCGTTGCGGGCATGGCGACGACAATCCCGTTCGCTTATGTCACCGCCGCACCGTTTCTGTTCACGCAGGGCTATGGCCTGACGCCGCATCAATACAGCCTGCTGCTGGCGCTCAACGCGATCGTCTCGATCATCGCGACGCAGTTCGCGCCGGGGTTGATGCGGCGGCTGGGCGCGCGGCGGCTGGTGACGAGCGTCGTGCTGATTGCCGTGATCGCAACCGGCGGCATAGCGCTTTTCGCAACGACACATCTGCCGCTGGCGTTGCTGCAAGGATATTCGATGCTGATGTTCGCGGCGTCCGGCCTGATGCTGACGCCCTCTGCCATCTCTGCGCTTGATGCATCACAGCAGGGCGCGGGCGCGGCGGCGGGCC
>Ga0068857_100001657_pt1 | contig 17868 bp, 19 predicted proteins | sample KBSCornC72_FD_66591 | JGI IMG/M metagenome (GOLD analysis project Ga0068857, IMG submission 66591) | Corn rhizosphere microbial communities from Kellogg Biological Station, Michigan, USA - KBS Corn C7-2 | ecosystem: Host-associated > Plants > Roots > Rhizosphere > Soil ...
GTGAAGATGACCCTCATCCCGGCGTTCATGACGCTCATGGGCGAGAAGACCTGGTACATCCCGCGCTGGCTCGACCGCGCCTTGCCGAACATCACGATCGAGCCCCCGCACGAGAAAGAGACGCCTCCGGACTACGGTCGGGAGCAGCCCGCGCCCGCGAGCGAGAGCTGACGTGCACAGCGTCCTGCGGGCCGATGAGCAGCGGCGTGCGCCAAACCGGACGCTGCGCTTCGAGGGCGAGGACCACGGCTCGGGCGTCTCGATGTTCCTCGTCGACAACGAGCCGGGCGAGGGGCCTGCGTTGCACCGGCATCCGTACTCGGAGACGTGGATCGTGCGTTCCGGGCACGCCCGGTTCACCGCCGACGGTCAGGACGTCGAGGCCGGCGACGGCGACATCCTCGTCGTCGGCCCCGACACGCCGCACAAGTTCGTGAACCTCGGCCCGGGACGCCTCGACCTCGTCTGCGTCCACGACTCGCCGCGGATCATCCAGGAGGATCTCGAGTAAGCAGGCGGCGGACGCTCTCCGAGACCCCGATTCCCGGCCGGAGCCCGGGTGAGGCCTCGGGCGAGCCGTAGGACCTGACGATCGGGACGACGCCCGCCCACGTGTCGCGCTCCGCGTCGGGCGAGTCGTCGTCGTCGGGCGGCCCGGCCCGCACCTTGGCCGACGCCTCGTCGATCTCCATGGCGAGGATCTCGGTCGCCTTCAGCTCCGTCGCGTCCGGCCGGCGGACCTCGTCCCAACGGCCGGGAAGGAGTTTCTCCGTGAACGCCTCGAAGGCCCGCATCCGTTCGTCGGCGTCCTCGACGAGCGTGAACGTGCCGAACGCCATGGCCGAGTCGTAGTTGGCCGAGTGCTCGAAGGCCGACCGCGCGAGGACCAGCCCGTTGACGATCGTGACGGTCACGCAGGCGAGGGCACCGTCGGCGAGCACGCGAACCGCGCGGCTCTTCGTCGACCCGTGGATGTAGATGCGGTCGCCGACGCGCGCGTAGAGCATCGGGATGCAGACCGCGTCTCCGCCGTCGGCGAAGGCCACGTGCGCGAGGAGGCCCCGGTCGAGGACGTCGTCGATCGAAGCTCGGTCGTAGCGTCCCTTCTTCGGCCCGCGGCGCACACGGACGCGGCTCGGGACCTGGTGCCGCTTGCCCGCCATTTGGTCAGCTTATGCGCCACGCCGTAGCATTCGCGCTCATGCGCGACCCCCGGCTCGAGCGATACGCGGAGATCCTCGTCGACACCTGTGTCGGCGTGCAGCCCGGTTGGCAGGTGATCGTCTGGGCCGGGCCTCAGGGGCGGCCGATCATCGACGAGGTGACCCGTCTGATCGGGAAGCGCGGTGCATACGCGCTCGTTCGATCCGGCCTCGCGGGAAACCTCGGGTGGGTGCTCGAAGCGCCCGAGGAGCTGCTCGAGACGTTGGCGCCGATCGACCTGTACGCGTTCGAGCACGCGGACGGCCTGATCGCGATCGACGCGCCGGACAACACGCGCGAGATCGCCGGAGTCCCGCCGGAACGGCTGGCCAAGCTGCAGGCCTCCGCACGGCCGGCCCTCGAGCGGGTCTACACGCAGGATCTGAAGTGGGTCGGCTGCAACTACCCGTGCCCCGCGCTCGCGCAGGACGCGGGCATGTCGCTTGGCGACTACACGGATTTCCTGTACGGCGCGTGCCTGCTCGACTGGGACGCCGAGCGGGAGCGCATGAGCCACTACGCGGAGCGCTTCGACGCCGCGAGCGAGGTGCGGATCGTCGGCGCGGAGACGGACATCACCCTCAGTCTCGAGGGCCGGTCCGGCATCGTCGACGCGGGCGGGGCGAACATGCCCGGCGGCGAGTTCTACTACTCACCGGTCGAAGACTCGGCGGAAGGGACGATCTCGTTCCTCGAGTTTCCGGCCCCCTTTCTCGGCCGCGACGTGCAGGGCATTCGGCTCCGGTTCGAGGGCGGGAAGGTCGTGGACGCTACTGCCGACTCCGAGGAGGCGTTCTTCCTCGAGGTGCTCGACCAGGACGAGGGCTCCCGCAGGCTCGGCGAGCTCGGCATCGGCTGCAACCCGGGGATCACGCAGTTCATGAAGAACACGCTGTTCGACGAGAAGATCGACGGGACGGTCCACCTCGCGCTCGGCAACGGCATCCCCGAGGCGGGCGGCACGAACCAGAGCGAGCTCCACTGGGACATCGTCAAGGACCTGCGCCCGGGTGGGCAGATCCTGCTCGACGGCGAGGTCGTCCAGCAAGACGGCGTGTGGCAGATCTAGCCAGGCGCTGAACCCCACGGTCTGATCAGGCGGCCTCGTCGAGCACCACCTCGGCCTCAGCGGGTACCTCGGCCGGCTGCTGCGCCGGCTTCATCAGCGTGAGCACGATCGCCGCGCCTGCGACCAGGAGACCCGTCAGCACGTAGAGCGCGGTCTGGAACCCGTGGTCGAGAGCCGCCGCGCTCGAGGCCGTGACCGCGGCGTGTGTGTCCGCGTAATTCCGCGTCGCCGTCGCCGCGATCGCGCTGACCGCCGCGATCCCGAGTGCGCCGCCGATCTGGCGGCTCGTGTTGATCAGGCCCGATGCGACTCCGGCATCGGAGCGCTCGACTCCTGCGAGGCCGCCGATCGTGATCGGCACGAACGACAGCCCCATGCCGGCGCCGCCGAGGACGAACGCCGGGAAGAGATCCCAGAAGTAGTGCCCGTCGAGCGGCAGGCGCGTGAGCCAGGCGACCGACGCAGCCGATGCGAGCAGGCCGACCGTGAGCGTGGGGCGGACGCCGACCCGGCCGACGACCGCCTGCGCGACGTTCGAGATGACGACCACCGTCAGCGCGAAGGCGATGAACGCGAGGCCGCTCTGGACGGGCGAGTAGCGAAGGACGTCCTGGAGGTAGAGCGAGAGCACGAAGAACTCCGAGAACGCGACGGCGCCGACGATCGCCATCGCGGCGTTCGCGCCGGTCAGCGTGCGCATCCGGAAGATGCGCAGCGGCAGGAGCGGAGACTTCGAGCGGAGCTCGATCGCGACGAACGCAACGATCAGGGCCGCAGCGCCGCCGAAGAGCGCGAGCGTCGTCGGCGCGCCCCAGCCGTCGCTGGCGGCGCGGGTCGTCGCATAGACGAGCAGCATCAATCCCGCGGTCACCGACGCCGCGCCGGGCACGTCGAAGTGCCGATGGACGAGGTCGGCGCGGCTCTCGGCGAGCAGGAGCGGCGTGAGCGCGATCGCAGCGAGCCCGACCGGCACGTTGATGAAGAAGATCCACGACCAGCTCAAATACGAGGTGAGCAGCCCGCCGAGGAGCACGCCCGCGGCGGCGCCGCTGCCCGATGCGGCTGCGTAGATGCCGAGGGCGAGGTTGCGCTCACGGCCCTCGGCGAAGGTCGTCATCAGCAGCGAGAGCGCGGCGGGAACGAGCAGCGCCCCGCCGAGGCCCTGCAGCGCGCGGAAGCCGATGAGCGAGGCTTCCGACCAGGCGAGCCCGCAGAGCAGCGAGCTGGCCGAGAAGAGCGCGAGGCCGGCCATGAACAGGCGCCGGCGGCCCAGAAGGTCTGCCAAACGGCCGCCGAGAAGGAGCGTCCCGCCGAACAGGATCGCGTACGCGGAGATGACCCACTGCAGGTTCGTGGAGGAGAAGTCGAGGTCGGACTTGATCGAAGGAAGCGCGACGTTCACGATCGCGACGTCGAGGATGACCATGAACTGCGCGGTGACGATCAGCGCCAGGGCGACCCAGCGCGAATCTCGTTTTGTGGATCGTGTCACTAATTGGCCTCCCAAATCATTGAGTACCACAACGTTATAGCACAGCAACGATTGAACGCGCTACTCTATTGGCGATGACAACGACTCCGGAGACCGCCAAGCCGCGCTTCGCGCCTCAGATGCCCAATGAGCTCTTGGCGTCTTCGACGTTTCTTCTGAAGCGGCTCGGGTTCGCGGCCAAGGACCAGGCGCTGGCCTCGTACGAAGAGACCGGGCTCCACCCGTACCACTACGCGATCATGCTCGTGCTCGACGAGGGCTCGGCGGACACGCAGGGCTCGATCGCGGACGCGCTCGGCTACGACCGCGGGCAGCTCGTGGGGCTCCTCGACGAGCTCCAGGACCAGGGCCTCGTGGAGCGCCAGCGCGATCCCAACGACCGCCGCCGCCATCTCGTGCGGATGACTCCTGAGGGCACGAAGGCGCTGCGGCGCCTACGCGCGCTCGCGCAGCGAAACGAGGACGAGTTCCTCGACCCGCTGAGCGAGGAGGAGCGCGCGCAGCTGCACGAGTTGCTCATGCGCCTCGCCGAGAAGCACGAGCCGCGCTGCGTTCCGTTCGCCCGGCCGGGCGACGCGCCGAACTAGCCGGGCTTGCCGGCCATCGCCCAGATGGCGACGACGTAGGCCGCGAGCAGGAGCAGCGACAGCACGAGCACCGCCTTGAGCAGTCCCGCGCCCTTGCCGGCCTGGAGGCGGCGCACGCCGATCCCGCCGAGGATGAGCGTGATGACGAGGATGAGGCCGCCGGCGTCCGCGATGATGAAGCCGATGCCGAGCCAGTCGGGCTGCAGGCTGCTCTTGACGTGGTTCCAGCCCTCCCGGGAGTAGATCCACTCCGCCCCGAGGCGCATGATCACCCAGCCCGGGAACGACACGAGCATCAGCGCCCAGAAGCCGAGGCGAAGCATCTTCGCGTCGCCTCTCGCGAAGGCGAGCGCGCTCGCTCCGGTGACGAGCCCGGCGACGAGGATCATCGCCCCGATGACGTGCACGAAGAGCGGGAAGTTCCAGTCGTCGGGGCGGACTGCCGCGAGGACGCTCATGCGCCCGGCTTCCAGATCATGTCGATGATGATCAGCAGCAGGACCAGGGTGGTCAAGGCGTGGAAGAGGACGCCCCGAGAGGTGCGGTTGAGCGCGAGCAACTCGGCGCTCGGCCCCGTCTGTCCAGCCGCCTTGAGCTCCAGTGCCTTCTTCGGGCCTGCCGCATACGCCTCACCGACCTGCCGACCCAGTGCCGCTCCGATGAGCCAGAGGACGAGCGCCGCGATGATCCAGCCGTCCCAGATCGCATACCCGTCCAACGCGAAGGCGAGATACACGCCCAGGAGGATCGTGCCGCCCATGCCGATCCCGATCGCCGCGTTGCCGACTCTCGCGACCGGCCCGAGACGCAGCGTGTCGTCAGGAGTGTCGATCCGACGAACCGCGACGACCAGCACCCAGAACAGCGTGCTTCCGGAGACGAGCGCGAACGCGGCCAGCACATGGAACGCCAGCATCCACTGGTCGAAGGTCACGAGCGGATCCTACGAGGTGGGCCGGAGGGCCGTTTGTCAGCCGGGCAGGCCGGCGATCCAGCTGTCGATCGCGCTCGCGATCTCCTGCCAGCCCTCGGCGACCATCAACAGGTGCGGTCTGCCCTCGAACTCGAGGTAGTCCGTCTGCGCGGCTGATTTCCCGTACTTCTCGAACTGCTTCTTCGAGAGCGACGCCGGCACGGTCTTGTCCTCGGCTGCGCCGATGATGAGCAGCGGCGCACGGTCGGCTTTGCCGAAGTGCACCTCGGTGGGCGGGTGCAGGCGGAAGTTCGCGAAGCCGGCCTCGTAGAAGATCTGGCCCGTCTCCGGCACGTAGTACTGCTCGTAGGCAGCCTTCGCGTCCTCGGGCGTGAACGTGTTCACGAAGCCGTATGTGAACTCCTCGAGCGTCAGCGGGACGATGCCGTGCCGGCGCGACGGGTGCGCGAGGGCCGGCGCTGCGGCCTTGAGTGACGAGAACGGCAGGACGAGAATGCCTTTCGGCGGCGCCGGGCTCATCGCGACTCCCGCCCGGGCGAGCCCGCGGTCGAGCAGGAGCTCGACGATCAGCCCGCCGAACGAGTGGCCGATCAGGATCGGCTCCCGGTCGAGCGCGCGGATCTGCGCCTCGTAGTGGTCGACGATCTCGGTCAGCCCGAGCCCTTCGATCGCGTCCGTCGACTCGCGCAGCTGCTCGACGTCGCCTTCCTTGCGCGGCCACTCCGGCGCGGAGACGTCGTAGCCACGGTCGCGGAAATGCCCGGCGAAGGTGTCCCAGCTCTGCGACGAGAGCCAGGCGCCGTGGACGAACATCAGCGGACTGCGGCTCGGGGCTTCCATCCGGCTGCACGCTACCCGCTCTGGCCCGGAGCACAGCGAGGCATAGACTCGGAGCCGCTCCTGGATGACGAGCACGGCCGAGCCAGCTCCCGTTGCGTCGCGGCGAAGGCGAAGCTGCTCGGGACGGGCATGCCGTGATCCGGCCGCGTCGTCAAGATCTGGAGGCCCCGGATGAGCGTCGCTGAGAACGAGACCGCGAAGTACGACTCCCTGCTCGCGACGGGCGAGCGCGTCCTGCTCGTCCGCCAGCGCCACTGGCTGACGTTCCTCGAAGCGGGGCGCTGGTTCGTGCTCGCGCTGGTCATCGGGATCGTCTCCGGGGCATTGGACGCGGGCGTCCCGAACAACGGCGTCGCGGGCCCGATCAGCACGCTTCTCGGCTGGGCGTTCTGGATCGCGCTGATCGTCGGCCTGATCGGCCTCGTCTGGTACTTCCTCGTCTGGCGGGTCGAGCGCTACCTCGTCACGACGCGCCGTGTGATCGAGGCGGGCGGCGTGATCAACAAGTACACGCACGACACGTCGCTCCAGGCGCTCACGGACATGAACGTGGGACATCCGTGGCTCGGCCGGATCGTCGGCTACGGCGAGATCGACCTCCTGACCGCAGCCGAGGCGGGAACTACCAAGATCCGGTTCCTCCCCGACGCGGACGGCTTCAAGAAGGCGTTGCTCGACGCGAAGCAGGAGCACGAGCTCGAGGTCGGCGGCGGCCGCGCGATGCAAGAGGCGGTCGCGGCCGCGGCTCAGCAGGAGCGTCCGGCTTCCGACGGCGTGTCCGCCGAGGAGCTCGACGATGCGCTCAGCCGGCTCGCCGACATGAAGGAGCGCGGGCTGATCACCCAGGAGGAGTTCGACCAGAAGAAGCGCGAGCTCCTCGACCGGCTCAGGTAGGTGGGCATCTTCGCCAGCTCGCGGACACGATGATGCCCGTTGCGTTCGAGCACGGAGGGAAGCTCGTGGGTGTGGTGACGACGCTCGGCTTCGTGGTCGCGTTCACGATCCACCAGCTCGACTGACACCCACGACCCCGATCATCTCCGGCCTTGCGGCACGATTAGGTCACGGCTCAGGACGTGGAACCAGCTGGACGAGACCCCGGGCAGGACGCCGCGGCGGAGACCTCGCGCCTCGAAAGGACCCGTGGCTGGGCGGCGGCTCGGCGCGCGGATGCGGAGCGCGTCGCCGCAAGGGCTCAGGAGGAGCGGAGTCGGCACGGCTCCGTCGATGCGATCTTCGACATGGTCGACCGCGACGGCGAGGTCGGCGGCGGGATCATCGCGGGGGCGCTGGCGTACCGGTTCTTCATCTGGCTGCTGCCGCTCGCGCTCGTTCTGGTGGCCGGGCTCGGCATCGCCGCCGAGGCTTCGGCCGAGTCTCCGAAGCAGGCGGCCGACTCGCTCGGCATGCAAGGGCTCGTTTCGAACTCGATCTCGAGCGCGGCCGACAGCCCGAACCGCTGGTACGCACTCCTGATCGGGATTCCGCTCCTCGTCTGGGCGACGAGGAGCGTGCTCCGGGTGCTGATCGGCGCGCACCGGCTGATCTGGGGTGATCCGCGCAGCGACGTGCCGAAGCCGAAGGCGGTTGCGACTCTGCAGCTCCTCGCCCTCCTCCTTGCCTATGGGGTCGTCACCACGACGGCGGGCGCGATTCGCCACTGGGCGCCGGGGCCGGGCGTGCTCGCGACCCTGTTCGCGCTCGTGTTCTACGCCGGTCTCTGGCTGCTCGTCTCGGTGCGGCTACCGCACCACGGGACGCGGTGGACCGCACTCATCCCAGGGGCGCTTCTCTTCGGCATTGGCATCGAAGTGCTCCAGGTCGTCATCGCCTACCTCATCACGCCGTACGCGGTCGCCAAGCAGGGCACCTACGGCGCGCTGGGAGCCGCGGCTGCGCTGCTCGTCACCCTGTTCATGATCAGCCGGCTGGTCGTCGGAGCGGCCGTGCTCAACGCGACGCTCTGGGCGCGTCAGGCCGGCCCGCAGTAGCGCTCAGGACGCGAGCGCGTCGATCTTGCGCTCGAGCTCGTCGAAGCGCTTCTCCATCAGCTCACGGTCGCTCAGCTGGTCCTTGCGCTGTGCGGCGTCGTGTTCCACCTGTGCGCGCGTGACGAAGCTCGAGGTGATCACCGCCGTCACGATCGCGATGAACGCGGTCCCCTCGAGCATGACGATCGTGCCGACGATCCTTCCCGAAGCGTTCTTCGGCGCGACGTCCCCGTAGCCGACGGTCGTCACGGTCTGCACGGCCCACCAGAGCCCGACTCCGATGTCCGAGAACTCCGTGTTGTCGATGAAGGTCATCAGCACCCCGGAGAGGACGACGACGACGAAGGTGGCGGTGACGATGACCGCGGTCGCGCCCCGCACGGTCGGCGGTTCCTGAAGGAAGCGCGCGACTTTGCGCTCGACGATGTTGAAGCGGCCCATCGCGGATAGGAAACCAGCGGCGGCTGACGACTACGGAAGCTCGGCGAGGCGCTGCTCGAGAAACCGGCGTTCGGCGTCCGAGCGGACGAGCTCGAGCGCGCGCTCGTAGGCGGCGCGGGCATCGTCCGTGCGCTCGAGCCGGCGCAGGAGCTCGGCGCGCGTCGCGTGGAGGTAGTGGTAGTTCTCGAGGTCGAGCTCGTCGGACAGCGCGAGCGCGGCTTCCGTGTTCCCGCTCTCGGCGACCGCGGCCGCGCGGTTGAGCTCGACCACGGAAGAGCCGGTGGCGCGTGCGAGCTCGCCGTAGAGCTCCGCGATCCGCGTCCAGTCGGGCGGATCGTCCACGTGCAGCGAGGCGGTCTCCGCCTGGAGCGCGTACGGGCCGCGGCCGCCCAGAGCGAGCGCGCGAGTGAGCTCTCGCCGCCCGTCCGCAATCTCGTCCGCGTTCCAGAGCGACCGGTCCTGATCGCGAAGCAGCACGATCGAGCCGTCCGCGAACCGAGCCTCCCGGCGCGCGTCGTTGAACAGCATCAACGCGAGCAGCGCGTGCGCCTCGGCCTCGTCCGGCATCAGCTCGGCGAGCGCGCGACCGAGCGCGATCGCCTCTGCGGCCAGGTCGCCGCGACCTCCGTAGCCCTCGTTGAAGATCAGGTAGACGACGGCGAGCACCGCTGCGAGGCGCTCCGGGAGCAAGTGCGGCGGAGGAACCCGGAACGGGATCCCCGCGGCCCGGATCTTGTGCTTCGCGCGCACGAGCCGCTTCGCCATCGTCAACTCGGGGACGAGGAACGCGCGTGCGATCTCGTCGGTCGTCAGCTCCCCGAGCGTGCGCAGCGTCAGCGCGACCTGAGCGTCGAGCGCCAGGGCTGGATGGCAGCACGTGAACAAGAGCTCGAGGCGCTCATCGGGGATTGCGTTCGAGTGAGTGGACACAGAAGGGGGTGGCTCTCGGTTCGCTTCGAGCCCCGCATCGAGGAGGGCGGTCTTGGAGGCGAGTGTCCGGTCGCGGCGGATCCGGTCGATCGCCCGGTTGCGCGCCGTCGTCACGAGCCAGCCGCGCGGGCTGTCCGGCGTCCCGTCCCGGGGCCAGCGCTCGGCGGCGATCGCGAACGCCTCCTGGGCGGCCTCCTCGGCGAGGTCGAAGTCGCCGAGGAAGCCGATCAGGGCTGCGAGCACCCGTCCCCATTCCTCGCGGAATGCCTGCTCGAGGATCAGTACCCCTCCTTGAGCGGGCGGATCTCGACGCACCCGCCGAGTCGTGCGGCCGGGATCCGCGCCGCGAGCTCGATCGCCGCGTCGAGGTCGTCCGCCTCGTAGAACAGGTACCCGCCGAGCGCTTCCTTGACGGAGACGAAAGGCCCGTCGGTCGTGAGCGTCTGCCCGTCCTCGACGCGCACGGTGGTCGACGTCTCCGGCGGCTCCATCCAGGTGCCCGGCGTGACGCCGGCCGTCTGGTTGATCGCCTGGTACTCCGCGCCGACCTGCTGCAGCTCCTCCGGCGAGAGCTCGGCGACGTCGAACTCGCCCTGGTTGATCAGGAGCATGTACTTCATGGTTCCTCCTTCGTCGTGGTGCATGGTCGTCTCTGAGACGAACGACGGTTTCGGAAATGGACACTTCGCCCTAACAAGTCGGTGTTAGCTTGGCCCGGGTGGGTCTGAATCGTGTCGTGCTGGCGGCGCTCGTCGCCGGCCTTGCGACTGCGGGAGCGGCACTGGGCGCCGAAGGCCCGCCCACGCATCCGGAGCTCGACTACGCGGGGTCCGGGCTGTCGCGGCTTCACGTCCCCCGGACTCGGGCGGCACGGCCGGCGGGCTTGCCCGGGCTCGACGTCAGCAGCCATCAGGGGAACGTCGACTGGGCAACGGTGGCCGTGAACGGCGCGCGCTTCGCCTTCGTGAAGGCGACCGAAGGGACGACCTACGTCAACCCGTACTTCGGGCAGCAGTACGTCGGCTCGTACCTGGCGGGGCTGGTGCGCGGGGCGTACCACTTCGGTCTGCCCGATCGCTCGACCGGCGCTGCCCAGGCCCAGTGGTTCGCGACGAACGGCGGCGCCTGGTCCGCCGACGGGCAGACGCTTCCGGGTGCGCTCGACATCGAGTACAACCCGTACGGCGCCACGTGCTACGGCCTGAGCCAGAGCGCGATGGTCGGCTGGTTGACGAGCTTCGTGACCGAGTACCAGGCGCTCACCGGCCGCTGGCCGATCGTCTATACGACCGCGAACTGGTGGCAGTCGTGCACGGGCAACTACGCGGGCTTCGGCGCGACCGTCCCGCTCTGGATCGCGTGCTGGTGCCAGTCGGTCGGCCAGCTTCCAGCGGGCTGGAGCAACTACGCGTTCTGGCAGTGGTCGAGCCAACAGGTCGACTTTCCAGGCGACCAGGACGTGTTCAACGGAACGCAGGACGACCTCGTCGCGCTCGCGAACGGCAGCCTGCCGCCTCCGCCACCGGTGCCGCCACCGCCCCCGGTTCCGCCTCCTCCGCCGCCACCGCCGCCGCCCGCAGTCGTCTGTCGCGTCCCGAAAGTGATCGGCATGCGACTCGCGAGGGCCCGCTCGGTGATCCACCGCCGCCACTGCACGCCCGGGCGCGTCCGTCGAGTCAGGGCGAAGGCGAAGCGCGCCGGAAAGGTGCTGGGACAGAGCCCGCGCGCCGGGACGCGCAGGCCTCGCGGCGCGACCGTCAGCCTCGTCGTCGGGAAGCGGCGCTAGCCGGCCGTCGCTGAGCCACGACGACACCGGCCAGGCAGATCGCGCCGCCCACGACGGCGAGCCCGGGAGGCGTCTCGCCGAGGAGCACCCAGCCGAGCAGGATCGCGATCGGCGGCACGAGGTACGTGATCGAGCCCATCCGTCCCGCGGTCGTGCGCGCGAGCGCGTAGCCCCAGGTCAGGAAGCCGATCGCCATCGGCGCGATCGCGAGGTAGACCATCCAGCCGATCGACGACGCGGGCGCATCGGGCAGTTGCTGCGACAGGCTGAAGGCGAACGGGAGACAGACGACCGCGCCGAAGGTGCACGCGAGCCAGGTCATCATCAACGGCGACACGCGAGCGAGCACCGGCTTCTGCGTGACCACGCCGACCGCGTAGAAGACGGCCGCCGCGAGGCAGAGCAGCGCACCCCAGCTCGCGGAGACGCCCTGGTCGGAGGTCGCGGTTGCGATCACGACCACGCCCGCGAGGGCGATCGCGCAGCCCGCGAACAGCCGACGCGGCCAGCCCTCGCGCAGGACGAGGCCCGCGAGCACGGCGAGGATGATCGGCCCGACGTTGACCAGCATCGAGGCCGTTCCCGCATCGACCCGCTTCTCGGCCGCGTTGAGCGAGATGTTGTAGAGCCCGAACCAGAAGAGCCCGACGAGCGCGATCAACATCATGTCCCGGCGCCCGGGCAACGGCTCGCGCTTCCAGAGGACGATCGACCCGAGCGCGAGGCTCGCGACAGTCAGCCGCCCGAAGGCGAGCGCTCCGGGAGACAGGTGATGCGACGCGGAGCGGATGCCGACGAACGCGGACGCCCAGAGCGTGACCGTGACGAGCCCGGCGCCGAGCGCGAGCAGCCGTTCGCGGTCGGCGGGCGCACGAGCTGTCGTCTCGATCGTCGCCATCTCAGAAGAGAACGCCGAAGAGCGTCCTTTTGTGAGAAACGATCGCGGCGATCCGCATATGCCGACTTTGAAATCATCCCTATGCGTTTTCGAAGGAGTGCGTTAGGATCGCGCGATGCTCCGGCGCGTCATAGTGCTCCTCGGTCTCGCGGCAGGCCTCCTGCTCGCGTCCGCAGCCCCCGCTTTCGCCTTGCAGCCGTACCCGCTCAACTTCAACACCGTCGACTTCACGTCGGGCACGCCGCACGGCCTCGACCTCGAGGGCGGGACGACGCTCAAGCTCGCGAACAGCGGGACGGAGCCGTTCACCTATGCCGATCCGTTCTCATCGCTCCAGGTGCTCGGTCACGACGTCGACGGCTCGGGCGACTACGTCTCGGGCACCTGGACGTCGCCGATCTATCCGCTGAGCTTCCCGTTCAACGAGCTCGTCTCGTCCTGGAACTCGCAGACCCCGCCGGGCACGTTCGTCCAGTCCGAAGTCAGGCCCCAGCTGGACAACGGGCGTTGGGCGAAGTGGTACATCCTCGGCCGCTGGGCCTACAACGACTTCGTCGACGGCAGCGACGACCCCGGCTTCCACCGCACCTCGGTCGGCGGGCAGGGCGACGCTGACGGCTTCGTCGCGATCGACACCTTCTTCACGAAGGACCACCCAGCGGTCGCGTACCAGCTTCGCCTGACGATCTTCCGCCGGGCAGACCTATCCGACGCGGATGCGCCGGTGCGGGTCACGCGCTACAGCGCAGTCGCCTCGAACCTGACGAACCAGCAGCAGACGTTCCCGAGCGCGACGACGATGAACGGCCGGGACGACATCGACCTCGAAGTCACGCGCTTCTCACAGGAGACGCACCACGGCGAGTACCCGGAGTTCGACAACGGCGGCGAGGCCTGGTGCAGCCCGACCTCGACGGCGATGGTCGTCAACTACTGGACCCGGGTGAAGCACGTGCAGTACGCGCCGACCGCGGCCGAGACTGCGTGGGTCGACCCAGCATTCGCCGATCCCGAGGTCGACTACACCGCCCGCTACGTCTACGACTACCACTACCAGGGCGCGGGCAACTGGCCGTTCAACACGGCGTACGCGGCCGAGCGCGGGCTCGTCTCCGACGTCACGCAGCTGCACAACCTGCGCGAGGCGGAGCCGTTCATCCGCGACGGGATTCCGCTGGTCGCCTCGGTCGCGTGGCAGTCGAACAAGCTCGACGGCGGAATCAAGAGCACGAACGGCCACCTGATGGTGATCGGCGGGTTCAAGGCCAACGGCGACGTCATCGCCTACGACCCCGCCTCGCCGACCAACGTGGCCGTGCGACACGTGTACGACCGGCGTCAGTTCGAGAAGGCGTGGATCCCCGCGTCCGGTGGGATCGTCTACGTCGACCGCCCGGCCGGCTGGCCGACGCCGGATCTGACGGCGAACAACACCAACTAGGCGCTCAGGCGCTCAGCGCTCCTCGGCCCAGACCTGCGCGAGGTGGACGATGGTCGCGACGGCCGCGCCCATGTCGGCGACGCAGATCCATTCGTGCCGTGAGTGGAAGTCCTGGCCGCCGGTGAAGATGTTCGGCGTCGGCAGCCCGCGGGCGGAAAGGATCGAGCCGTCCGTCCCGCCTCGGATGAACGCACGTGTTGGCTCGAGCCCGGCTCGCCGCGCCGCTTCTTCGGCGGCCTCGACCACGCGCGGGTGGTCTCGCAGGTACTCCTTCATGTTCCGATAGGACTCGACGACGTCGACCTCGACGCGCGCACCGGGGTAGGCGGCGGCGGCCTCCTCGGCCAGGCGGCGCACCAGCTGCTCGTGGCCCGTGAGCAGGTCGCGGTCGAAGTCGCGCAGGATGAGGCGGACAGTCGCCTGCTCCGCATCGGCGACGGTCGACCACGGGTGCACGAACCCGGTGCGACCCTCGGTCGTCTCGGGTGAGAGCCCGTCGCGCGGAAGGCTGGCGACGAAGTCGGCGGCGATCCTGGCGGCGTTCACCAGGCGCCCCTTCGCGCTGCCCGGGTGGACTGCAGCACCCGCGAACACGACGGTCACCTTGAGCGCATTGAACGTCTCGTCCTCGATCTGGCCGAGCGTCGACCCGTCGATCGTGTATCCGGCCTCTGCGTCGAGTCGCTCGAGGTCGAGGCCCTCCACACCCTTGCCGACCTCTTCGTCGCGGGTGAAGCAGATCCGAATGGCGCCGTGCTCCAGCTCGGGGTGCTGGAGGAGATAGTCGACGGCGGTCATGATCTCGGCGACCCCGGCCTTGTTGTCCGCTCCGAGCAGCGTCGTGCCGTCGCTCGTCACGAGCTCGTGACCGACGTGATCTGCGAGCTGCGGGCTGACCTCCGGGTCGAGCGCGACAGCGGCGTCGCCGGGCAGCGGCAGCCGGCCTCCCTCGTAGCGAACGACCTGCGGCTGAACGCTGTCGGCAGGGGCGTCGTAGGCGACGTCGACGTGTGCGAAGAGCGCGATCGTCGGTGTGGGACGGTCGGTCGACGCGGGCAGCGTCGCGAGCACGTAGAACTGCTCGTCGAGCTCCGCGTCCTCGAGGCCGAGCTCCTGGAGCTCGGAGACGAGCAGGCGAGAGAGGTCGAGCTGCTTCGCGGTGCTCGGCACGGTCGGTGAGATCGGATCGGCCTGCGTGTCGATGCGGACGTAGCGGAGGAAGCGCTCGAGGGCGTCCGGCGCGGTCGCCAGGGCGAGCGCGGAGCGGTACCCGGCACGGGCCTGCTCGTCCGTGATCTCCCGCTGGGCGCTCACAGCGTCGCACCGTAACCGCTCCGTCAAGCGGGGATTGGGTCGATGTCCGTCGAATACCGGCGCGTGGAGGCACGTCGATTTCGTCTGCTACTGCTCGCCCTGCTGAGCGCGGGCGCGCTCACGGTTGCCCTCGGGGCGAGCGCGTCGACCGGCGACGAGAAGGCGCTCGCGCAGAAGTACAGCCCGGTCGTCCGCCTCGTTGAGCAGAAGGAGCCGTGCGGCCCCGGTGAGCCGTACGTCCCGATCGACCTCGACCTGCTCTTCGGCCAGCCGACGGTCGCGCTGCGCGGGCCGTGGAACACGAGCGACCTCGTGAAGATCGGCCCGAGCGCCGAGGACCTGGCCAACCGCTTCGAGTACCACCTCGACTTCCCCGGCAGCCCGCTCAGCCCGGGATGCGACTACGAGAAGTGGCAGGACCACCTCGCATCGCGGGGCGGCACGCCGACGATCTACTCGCATGTGGCGACCGATCCCGCTCATCCGGGGACGCTCGCGCTCCAGTACTGGTTCTTCTACGTCTTCAACGACTTCAACAACAAGCACGAGGGCGACTGGGAGATGATCCAGCTCGACTTCGACGCGAGCGACGCCGCGGCGGCGCTGCGCACGGAGCCGACGAGGGTCGGGTACAGCTCCCACGAGGGCGCCGAGCGCGCCGACTGGGGCGACGACAAGCTCGAGCTCGTCGACGGGACGCATCCGGTCGTCTATCCGGCCGCCGGCAGCCACGCGAACAAGTACGACGCCGCGCTCTACCTCGGGAGCACGGCGGATGCGGGCGTCGGCTGCGACGACACCCGGGGGCCGCATGACGAGGTCCGCCCGGTCGTGAAGACGATTCCCAGCGAGCCGTCGGCCGCGGCGAAGGCGTTCCCGTGGATCGGGTTCGAGGGGCGTTGGGGCGAGCTGCAGCCGGCGTTCTACAACGGCCCCACCGGGCCCAACCTCAAGACGCAGTGGACCGAGCCGATCACGTGGTCCGACGGCTGGCGCTCACGGAGCTACGCAGTCCCGACCGGCGGGATCTTCGGCACGGGAGCGACGGATTTCTTCTGCGGCGGGGTCGAGAAGGGCTCGGCTGCTCTGACCGCTCTCGTCCGCGACCCGACGACGACGCTGATCGCGATCGGGATCCTCCTCCTGCTGCTCGTCTGGCTCGTGCGGCGAACGACCTGGCGCCCGGGAGTCCCGCTTCACCTCGCTCACCGGCGGACGTGGGGCCGGATCCTGTCCAGCGCCGCGCGGATGTATGCCTCGCGACGGGTCGGCCTGTTCGTCGGCATCGGTCTCGTGTTCATCCCGCTCGGGATCGCGATCTCGCTCGTCCAGGCGCTCGTGCTCGGGGGCTTCGGGCTGCTCGGCGTCGACACCTCGGGCGAGGGGGCGGGCGCGCTGGTGCTGCTCCTCGTCATCCTGGGCACGACGCTCGCGCTGCTCGGCTTCGGGCTCGTGCAGGCCGCGACCGCGAAAGCGCTGGTCGAGGTCGACCGTGGGCACGAGATCGGGCCGTTGCACGCGTACCGCCTGGCATTCGCCCGCTTCCGGCCTCTCGTTCGCACGCTGCTGCTCGGAGTCGGCGCGTGGGTGGTGCTGACGGCGACGGTCTATCTCAGCCCGATCGCGATCTGGCTCGCCGTGCGCTGGGCGTTTCTCGCGCAGGTCGTGGAGCTCGAGGACGTCTCCGGCCTCGACGCGCTGCGTCGGAGCGGACAGCTCGTCCGGGGCCGCTGGCTCCGCGTCGCCTCGCTGGTCGGGGTTGGGCTCGTGCTTGCGCTCGCGATCGGGCCGTTCGTCGGCGCGCTCCTGATCATCGTCACCCAGGCGCCATTCGCGCTCCTGAACGTGGTGTCCGGGATCGTGTACGCGCTCGCGATGCCGTTCGTCGCGATCACGACCACGTACGTCTACTTCGACGCGCGGGTCCGGGACGCCCTTGAGCCGCAGGACGAGCCGGCCGACCTGCCGGCCGAGATCGAGCTGGCGTAGGGCACTAGCATTCGGCCAATGCGGATTCGGGCCGCAGTCCTCGAGGAGTTCGGTCACCCGCTCGTCGTCCAGGAGGTCGACCTTGCGGAGCCGAAGGCGGGTGAAGTGCTCGTCCGGCTCGTCGCGTGCGGCGTCTGCCACACCGACCTGTACACGGCGTCGGGCGCCGATCCGTCCGGCTACTCGCCGACCGTGCTCGGCCACGAGGGCGCCGGCATCGTCGAGCAGATCGGCGAGGACGTGACCTCCGTCGCGCCCGGCGACCAGGTGGTGACGCTCTTCTCGCCGCAGTGCCGCGAGTGCGTGCACTGCCTCAGCGACCGGACGAATCTCTGTCTGGCGATCCGCGAGCAGCAGAATCTCGGCTTCCTGCCGGACGGGACAACGCGCCTCGGCCGGGACGGAGGCTCGATCCGTCACTTCATGGGCTGCTCGACGTTCGCGGAGTACACCGTGATGCCCGAGATCGCACTCGCGAAGGTGAGCTCAGATGCGCCGCCCGAGCATGCGTGCCTGTTCGCCTGCGGGCTCTCGACCGGGCTCGGAGCGGCGATGAACACGGCGAAGGTGGAGCCCGGCTCGACCTGTGTCGTCTTCGGCGCGGGCATGGTCGGCCTCGGCGCGGTTGCCGGCTGCCGGCTCCAGGGTGCGGAGCGCATCGTCTCGGTCGACCTGTCACCCGGTCGGCTCGAGCTGGCCAAAGGCCAGGGCGCGACCGACACGCTCAGCGGAGGGCCCGACGCCGTCGACCGGATCCTCGAGCTGACCGACGGCTTCGGCGCCGACTACACGTTCGAGGCGACCGGCAACGTGAACGTCATGCGCCAGGCCGTCGAGTCGGCCCGCATGGGCTGGGGGCTGTGCACGGTCGCAGGGGTCGCCGGCAAGGGCGATGTGCTCGAGGTCGTTCCGCGCTTCCTGATCACCGGTCGCCGGGTGGCGGGCTCGTCCTT
>Ga0068857_100001659_pt1 | contig 17857 bp, 18 predicted proteins | sample KBSCornC72_FD_66591 | JGI IMG/M metagenome (GOLD analysis project Ga0068857, IMG submission 66591) | Corn rhizosphere microbial communities from Kellogg Biological Station, Michigan, USA - KBS Corn C7-2 | ecosystem: Host-associated > Plants > Roots > Rhizosphere > Soil ...
GGAGCGGGCATCCTCCTCTACGTCGCCGCCTGGCTCGTGATCCCGGACGAGGGGGAAAGCGACTCGATCGTTTCCGAGGCCCTGCGGCGCCGCCGCGACCGGCCCTGGCTCCTCGCGGGCGTCGCCCTGGTCGGGATCGCGCTCGTCTCGCTGCTCTCGCAAGCCGACTTCTGGCCCAACAGCGGTTTCGCGTGGACGCTGCTTTTGCTCGGGGGGCTGGCGATCATGTTCGCTCAGCGTCGCGCGGTCGACGCTACGCCGCCCCACGACAGCACGCCGGCTGACGGCGGCACACTGCCCGACGACAACACACTGGTCAACAAGGGCGCGCCGACTGACGACGCCGCCACTGCTGCGGCGCGGCAGCGGCAGCCGTCGCTGCTCCTGCCTGCACTCGGCGTCCTGCTGGGGGCGACCGGTGCGCTCGCCCTCGCAGCCGCGCTCGGCGTCGACGTCCGGTGGGACGTCGCACTCGCCGTGGCCGCGATCGGCACGGGCGTCGCGGTCGTCGCCGGCGCCGCGCTGCAACGGCGCACCGGCGGCCTCGTCGTCGTTGGTCTCGTGCTGGCGATGCTCGCAGTTGCGGTCTCGGCGGTGGACGTCAGGCTCGACGGCCCGATCGGCACCAGGGCCTACTCACCGTCCCAGGCGAGTGATCTGAAACGCGGCTACGACAGCTCGATCGGAGGTCTCACACTCGACCTCAGCAACGCGGCGCTCGCCGCCGGCGACACAAACGTCGATGCGAACGTCGGAATCGGCGAGCTGAGGGTGATCGTCCCGGAAGACGTCGGCCTCGAGGTCGACGCTTCTGCCTCGGCCGGGAAGGTGACCGTCTTCGGGCGCAACGAGTCCGGCGTCGACGCGGATCTCTCCGAGAGCATCCCCGCCCGGGGGTCCGGCCGGACGCTTCGCATCGATGCACACGTCGGGCTGGGCGACGTCATCGTGGAGACGCCGTAGCGTCATGGTCGACGTCGCCGCCATCCCCGCCCGGGACCGCGCCAATCGGGTGGTCGCGGGTGTTGCCGCGGGGATCGGACGTGCACTCGATGTCGACCCGACGCTCGTGCGCCTGCTGTTCGCGCTGCTTGCCCTCGCTGGCGGGGCGGGCATCGCCCTCTATCTCGCTGCCGCTCTGCTGATGCCCGACGAGCTCGGCAAACGGCCCGGCCGTATGCGCTTTGCGGCGGGGATGACGCTGCTCTTGCTGACGGCGGTCGCCGTCCTCAACGGTCTCGGGCTTCCGTGGTTCGTTCAGGTCTCCGCGGCCCTCGCCGCGGGGGGAGCGTTGCTTCTCTGGCGGAAGCAGCAACGGGTGCTCGGCGGCGTCCTGGTCGCAACGGCAGCAGTCGTGCTCTTCACCGGGGGAGGCAGAGGCGACTCCGGCGTCGGCGGTCCGCTCCTCACGCCGGCGGCATTCGCAGGCGGCCTGCTGCTCGTCGTTGGCCCGTGGCTGTGGCGCACGGCGCAGGATCGTGCTGCCGAGCGGACGCGGCGAATCCGCTCGGAGGAGCGCGCGGAAGTCGCCGCCCGCGTGCATGACTCAGTCCTGCAAACGCTCGCGCTCATCCAGCGCGAGGCCGCAGACCCGAAGCGGGTAGAACAGCTCTCGCGCCGCCAGGAGCGGGAGCTGCGCTCCTGGCTCTTTCCGGAGGGCGAGCTCTTCAAGGACGATACGTTCGTGGGCGCGATCGGGAACGCGGCGGCCGAGGTCGAAGAGCTGCACGGCGTTCGCGTCGAGGTCGCGAGCGCTGGGAACGCGCCGCTCGACGACGACACGCGTGCGGTCGTGCTGGCAGCACGAGAAGCGATGGGGAACGCGGCGCGATTCTCCGGCGCAGAAGAGATCTCCGTCTATGCCGAGGCCGACGGCGACGGGATCAGCGTCTTCGTGCGCGACCGGGGCACGGGCTTCGACCGGACTGCCGTGCCGCCGGAGCGGCGCGGACTGTCCGAGTCGATCGAGGGGCGCATGACGCGCCGCGGCGGCTCGGCAACGATCTCGTCGACGCCGGGCCAGGGGACCGAGGTCGAGCTCTCGCTCCCGAGGAAGGCGCCGTGAAAGCTGCGCGGCGCATCGTGATCGTCGACGACCACGGGATCTTTCGTGCGGGACTGCGCAGCGAGCTCGGCGACTCCATCGAGGTCGTGGGAGAGGCCGGGACGGTCGGCGAGGCGATCCCGCTCGTCGTCGAGACCGACCCGGACGTCGTCCTCCTCGACGTCCATCTCCCGGACGGCGGCGGCCAGGCCGTGATCGCAGGCGTCTCGCCCGAGCGACCGGCCGTCCGCTTCCTCGCGCTGTCGGTCTCCGACGCGGCCGAGGATGTGATCGCGGTCGTCCGCGCGGGCGCGCGGGGCTATGTGACGAAGACGATCTCGGGCGAAGAGCTGACCGAAGCGATCCACCGGGTAGCGGACGGCGACGCTGTCTTCTCGCCGCGTTTGGCCGGGTTCGTGCTCGACGCGTTCAGCTCGGGGGAGCCGATCCGGGACGCGGAGCTCGACGAGCTCACTGCGCGGGAGCGCGAGGTGCTGCGGCTGATCGCGCGGGGCTACCGCTACAAGGAGATCGCGTCGTCGTTGCACCTCTCGGTCAAGACGGTCGAGACACACGTCTCGAGCGTGCTGCGCAAGCTCCAGCTCTCGAGTCGGCACGAGCTCACGCGCTGGGCAGCAGAGCGCCGGATGATCTAGCGGGTCGCGGCCGGCGCGTGTTAGAGCGCGCCGCCGGCTGCCGGTGGCGCGTTCGTCGCCTCGCCCTGGTCGCCGACCGGGTTCCGTGACAGGTAGTCCTCTGCGAGCAGGATGTTCGACTCCGACGCGCGCTCGACGACGCTGAGGAGAGCCGACATGCTCGAGACCTCCTCGCGCTGCTCCTGGAGGAACCAGTGCAGGAACTGCTCCCCGACGAGGTCGTTCTCCTCGCGCGCGAGCGCGGCGAGCGCGGCGATCTGCTCGGTGACGCGCTTCTCCTGATCGAGCGCGAGCGCGACCGGCTCACGCGCGTCCGAGAACGTCGTCTTCGGCGCCTCGACCGCCGGGATCACGACCTCGTGGTCGGAGTCGATCAAGAACTGGACGATCATCATCGCGTGGTTCCGCTCCTCGACCGCCTGGCGGTAGAAGTGCGCGGCCAGGAGCGGCAGCGTCTCCGCGTCGAACCAGACGGCGATCGCCACGTACTGCTGCGACGCCGCGAACTCGTACGCGACCTGCTCGTTCAGCTGCTCGGGGAAGCTCGGCACGAACGACGACTCTATCCGGTGTGTAGATGCATAATTCGTATACATGCGGACCAAGGTTTTGATCGCGGGCGCCGCGGGCCGCGACTTCCACAACTTCAACGTCGTCTACCGCGGCCGCGAGGAGTACGACGTCGTCGCCTTCACGGCGACGCAGATCCCGGACATCGCCGGGCGCGTCTACCCCGCGCTGCTCGCCGGCGAGCTCTACCCGGACGGCATCCCGATCCGGCCCGAGCAGGAGCTCGAGGAGCTCGTCCGCGAACACGAGGTCGACGAGGTCGTCTTCGCGTACTCGGACGTGACCCACGAGCACGTCATGCACGTCGGGTCGCGGGCCCTGGCCGCGGGAGCGAGCTTCAAGCTCCTCTCGCCGCACGACACGATGATCGGCTCGTCGAAGCCGGTCGCCGCGATCTGCGCCGTGCGCACCGGCTCCGGCAAGAGCCAGACGACGCGCCGGGTCGCGCAGCTGCTCCGCGAGGACGGCAAGCGCGTCGCAGTCCTCCGGCACCCGATGCCGTACGGCGACCTGACGAAGCAGGTCGTCCAGCGCTTCGAGCGCTACGAGGATCTCGAGGCCGCCGACTGCACGATCGAGGAGCGCGAGGAGTACGAGCCGCACCTCGCCGAGGGCAACCTCGTCTTCGCCGGCATCGACTACGCCGCGATCCTCGAGGCCGCCGAGCGCGAGGCGGACGTGATCGTCTGGGACGGCGGGAACAACGACACGCCCTTCGTCCGGCCGGACGTCCACATCGTCGTCGTCGACCCGCACCGGGCCGGGCACGAGCTCCGCTACCACCCCGGCGAGACGAATCTGCGCATGGCGAACGTCTGCGTGGTGAACAAGGTCGACAGCGCGACGCAGGAGGGCGTCGACGCGGTCCTCGGCTCGATCCGAACGCACAACCCGGACGCGCAGGTCGTGCTCGCGAACTCTCCGTTCCACGTCGAGGGCGACGCGTCGCAGATCGCGGGCAAGCGCGTGCTCGCGATCGAGGACGGTCCGACGCTCACGCACGGCGAGATGACCTACGGCGCGGCCGTGCTCGCCGCGAAGGCGAACGGCGCCGCCGAACTGATCGACCCGCGTGAGTGCGCCGTCGGCTCGATCGCCGCCACCTTCGAGGAGTACCCGCACGTCGGCGCGCTGCTGCCGGCGATGGGCTACGGCGAGAAACAGCGCGAGGACCTGCGCCAGACGATCGAGCGCTGCAATCCGGACCTCGTCCTGATCGGAACGCCGATCGACCTCCGGAGCCTGATCGATTTCGGCCGCCCGGCGCTGCGCATCACATACCGCCTGCAGGAAGTCGGTGAGCCGACCCTCGCCGACGTGCTCGGCCGCTACGGCCTGATCGGCGAGCACGCAGCACTCGTGTGACGATCGTCGTCGCGCTCGGCGGGAATGCCCTGGGAGGCGGGACGACAGCGGAGCAGCTCGCTGCGCTGCGGGAGACCTGCGCCGCGATCGCGCCGCTCGTCCGCGAAGGCGAGGCCGTGATCACACACGGGAACGGGCCGCAGGTCGGGAACGAGCTCCTGCGCCAGGAGCGGGCTGCCGACGAGGTGCCGCCGCTCCCCCTCTACCTCGCGGTGGCGCAGACGCAGGCAGAGATCGGAGCAATGATCGAGACCGAGCTGGCCGGGGCGGTCGAGCGCCCGGTCGCCTGCCTCCTCACGCACGTCCACGTCGACGCGGACGACGCGGCGTTCTCGAGGCCGACGAAGCCGATCGGGCCGTTCTACTCGGAAGAGCAGGCGCGAGCGCTCGAGGAGGAGCGCGGCTGGCAGCTCGTCGAGGACGCGGGGCGCGGCTACCGGCGCGTCGTCCCCTCGCCCAGACCGCTCGAGATCGTCGAGCTGGGCTCGATCCGGGCGCTGCTCGAAGCCGGTGCGATCGCGGTTGCCTGCGGGGGCGGCGGGATCCCGGTCGTCACCCGCAACGGCTACCTGAAAGGCGTCGACGCGGTGATCGACAAGGACCGAGCATCCGCCCTTCTGGCCGAGCGCCTCGGCGCCGAGCGGCTCGTGATCCTGACCGAGGTTCCGTGTGTCTATCGCCGCTACCGCAAGTCGAATCAGGAGGCCGTGCGCGAGCTTTCGGCGGCCGAGGCCGAGGCGCTCCTGCCCGAGCTACCCGAAGGCTCGATGCAGCCGAAGCTCGAGGCCGCGGTTGCGTTCGCCCGCGCTGGAGGCCGGACGCTGATCACGTCGTCGGCGGTCCTGGCCGAGGCGCTCGCAGGCGAGAACGGCACGACGATCCACCGTTAACGCATCAGTGCGTAACGCAACTTAGCGTAACCAGTGTTACGCTGCGATCGTGAACCCGTTCCGCTACGGAGCGCTCGCCCTCGACGACGCCTTCACGAACCGCGAGGCGGAGATCCGGGAGCTGAAGCGAGACATCCTCAACGGCCAGGACGTCGTCGTCCTCGCTCCGCGCCGCTACGGAAAGACCTCACTCGTCTGGCGCGTGATCCAGGAGGTCGTGAAGAAGAAGGTGCTCGTGGCCCAGGTCAACCTGATGACCACGCCGACGAAGGAGCGGCTCGCCGAAAAGCTCGCTGACACGATCCACGAGAACATCGCCTCCGCCCTCTTCCGTGCCAAGGAGCGCCTGCGGATCTTCGCCGACCTGCGCATCCGCCCGATCGTCACGATCGACCCGGACACGGGCACGCCGAGCTTCAGCTTCGACGCGGGCTACCCGAGGCAGGACGTCGACGCCACGATCGAGCGCTTGCTCGAGCTGCCCGGCCAACTGGCGACCGAGCGCAAGCGGAAAGTGGCGCTCGTGTTCGACGAGTTCCAGGAGATCGTGAACATCGACCCCGACCTACCGAAGCTGATGCGCTCCGTCTTCCAGGAGCAGCCCGAGGTCGCGCACGTCTACCTCGGCAGCAAGCGCCACATGATGGAGCGGATCTTCAACGACGAGAACGAGCCGTTCTGGCGCAGCGCGAGGCAGATGGAGCTCGGCGTCATCGCCCCGCCGCGCTTCGAGGGCTACCTCGCCGAGAGTTTCGAGCGAACCGGCAAGAAGATTGCTCCGGAGACGATCGCCGCCGTGCTCGAGACGACGGGCGGTCATCCCTACGCGACCCAGGAGCTCTGCTACTTCCTCTGGGAGGAGACGCCGACAGGCCGGCTCGCCGGTCCGGTCGAGTACGAGCGCGCGCTGGCCGACGTCCTGCGGGCCGAGCACGCGCACTTCGAGCTGATCTGGGACACGGCGTCGAGCGTGCAGCGCCGCACGCTCCAGGCGCTCGCCCAGCAGCCGGGGCGGCCGCTCAGCGGCGACTACCGGAGGCGGCACAAGCTCCCGGGCGCATCCACCGTTCAGCGCGCGCTGCAGGCGCTCACGCGCAACGAGCTGGTCGGCCGGACGGGCAGCGAATATCGGGTCGCCGAGCCGTTTCTGGCCGACTGGCTCCGAGGCCAGGCGTAACGCAGGTCCGCGTAACGCGTCGCTGCGTAAGCAGGCCCTCCTTCAGCTAGCTCGATCGTTCTGAGCCAGATCGACCTCGAGTCTGACCGCCACGCGAAACGGCGCCTCGCTGACTTCTCCGTCCTGTTCGACCCGCAGGAGCCCGTGCTGCCAGATGCGCTTGTAGATGAACGAGACCTCACGCAACGTGACGCAAGCTCTCCGCCGCCGGGACGCCCGGCGTTCGAACCGCCGCCCGAGCTCGCGCGAACAAGCGGCGACCCAACCCGAAAGGAGCCGCAACTCCAATGCGCAAGCTCGCACTCATCGTCCTGGCGATCGCCGGCGCCGCAGTTCTCGCAGCAGCAACGCGAGACGCGGGACCGCAGGCGAGCCGGGCGTCAAGCCACCGGGAGGCGCCGCTGATCTCGGAGGATCCGGCTGCGGACAACACGGACCTCTACGCGTTCCGCAGCCCGGACAAGCCGAACACGCTCACCATCGTCTCGAACTGGATCCCCGGTGAGGACCCGGCCGCGGGACCGAACTACTACACGTTCTCGCCACGCGCCCGGTACAACATCAAGATCGACCGGACCGGCGACGGGAAGCCGGAGGTCGTCTACCGCTTCCACTTCGGCCGGAAGACCGGCGACCTCTTCCTCGGCAACACCGTTCAGCCGTACACGGTCGAGAAGATCGTCGGGACGCACTCCCAGATCGTCGCCCGCGGCAAGACACCGCCGAACAACATCGGCCCGCGGACGCTGAAGGGCAAGGACTACCGGCAGCTCGCGGCCTCACGCGTGACGAGCCTCGCCGGCGGCGGCAAGGTCTTCGCGGGCCAGCGCGACGACGCCTTCTACGCAGACATCGGAGCGATCTTCGACTTGCTCGCGATCCGCAAGGGCACGGGCAACCAGGGCGGCGGCAAGGACTTCTTCGCCGGGTACGCCGTGCACGCGATCGCGCTCCAGATCCCGATCTCCGAGCTCGACACGAAGAGCCACGTGATCGGCGTCTGGGCCACGACCGACCGCCAGCAGGTGAAGATCAACGCCAGGGGCCGCGCACACATGCGCTGGTCGCAGGTCTCGCGCCTCGGCAATCCGCTCGTGAACGAGGTCGTGATCCCGACCGCGCTCAAGGACCTCTGGAACCACTGGACGCCGTCGCGCGACAAGTACTTCCAGCGCTACTACCGCGCCCCGATCCTCGCCCAGGTGATGAACCAGCTCTACCACCTCGGCGTGCCCGAGAAGAACCGCAAGGACCTCGTCTCGGTGCTGCTCACGGGCGTCAACGACCCGAAGCTGAACTACACGGGCCCGACGCTCGCGGACATGCTCCGCGTCAACCTGTCGGTTCCCGTCACGCCTGCGAGCGACTTCAGCAGGCTCGGCGTGCTCGGCGGCGACCTGCAGGGTTGGCCGAACGGCCGTCGGCTCGGCGACGACGTGGTCGACATCGCGGAGCAGGCCGTGGCCGGCGCGCTCGTCGGCAAGAAGGTGCCGCTCGGCGACGGCGTCGACGGCCCCGACCGCCCGCGACTGCCTGTCTTCCCGTACGAGGCGGATCCCGCCTCCGGCTACGCGAACGAGAAGGGCCGCTAACCACCTCCGGAGAGCCCGTCCATGCGGGCGGGCTCTCCCTCGAACCGAACGGAGCGCTCATGCGAACAACGCGAAACGAACGGGGTCAGGGAGGAGAGACGGCAGTGACCAGAGCCGTCGAGAAGAGAAAGATCGTCATCGCACTGGGGCTCGCCTTGGGGGCGCTCTTCCTCGCGCTCTTCGCGCGCGGAACAGGGCCGCAGGCGGCCCAGGCGGCAAGCCATCGAGAAGCACCGCTCATCTCGCTCGACCCGACCGCGGACATCACGGACTTCTTCATGTTCCGCGACTACGCGCCGGGCGAGCAGGACAAGGTCGTGCTGATCATGGACGTGATCCCGGGCGAGGAGCCGAGCTCGGGGCCGAACTACTGGAACTTCGACCCGAACGTCCTCTACAGGTTCTCGGTCGACAACAACGGGGACGGCAAGGCGGACGACGTCGAGCTCGAGTTCCGCTTCAAGACCGAGCCGATCCGCGGCATCGCACGCCAGTTCACGCTCCCGTTCTCGTACGTGGGCGGAGCGGGCGGGCTGCCACCGGTCACCGCGCTCGACGGCCCGGGCTCGGAGGGCCTGGGACTGCGCCAGCGCTACTCGGTGACGCTCGTGCACGGCCGGCACCGGACGCAGGTCGCCAACGGCCTGATCGCGGTTCCGTCCAACGCCGGCCCGCGGACGATGCCCGACTACGCGTCGCTCGCGGCGCAGGGCACGTACGACCTCGGCAACGGGATCAAGGTGTTCGCCGGCCAGCGGGAAGACCCGTTCTACATCGACCTCGGAGGCGTGTTCGACACGCTCAACCTGAGGCGCGTTCCTCCGATCGAGACTCCGGCGGAGGACGCGAACGACACCGTGAGCCCGTTCGGCACGGACATGCTGTCGGGCTTCAACGTGCACTCGATCGCGATCGAGCTGCCGGCGTCGATGCTGAACGGCGACACCGGCGCGACCACGATCGGCGCGTACGCCAGCACGAGCCGGCCGCACGTCGAGGTCGACGGAGACGGCCACGGCGGGTTCAGGCAGGTCCAGCGCCTCGCGAACCCGCTCGTCAACGAGGCGATCATCGGGACCGTCGACAAGGACCGCTGGAACGCGCTCGAACCGGAGCAGGAGAGCAGGTTCGAGGACTACTACCTCAACCCGCGCCTGGCGCTGGCACTCGAGCTCGTGTTCGGCGTGCCAGCAGCGAAGACGAACCGCACCGACCTCCGCGACCTGCTGCTCAAGTACCAGCCGAGCGACAGGCGGCTCTCGGAGCTCCTGCGACTGAACCTGCTCGTCCCGCCGACGCCGTTCGCGGATCAGAAGCGGATGACCGTCCTCGCGGACACGCCCGACCCGGCCGGTTGGCCGAACGGACGGCGCCCCAAGGACGACGTCACGGACATCGCGATCCGCGTCGTCGGCGGCCCCAACTACGTCGCTGCCCGCGCATCCGACGGGGTGAACACGGACGACGCTGCGCTCTCCGGCAGCTTCCCGTTCCTCGCCACGCCGTTCGACGGGCGAAACCGACACCACGACAACCCGTAGGGACGTGACGAAGCAGACGAGACTGGTTCTCGCAGGGACGGCGGCGGCACTCGTCGCCGCCGTCTCGCTCCTCGGCGGAGCGCTGCGTGGCTCCGGCGGTTCGGCCGACGCCGTGCCCGTGAAGGCGTCGGTCGCCGGCGAGAGCTTCTCGGCCGGCTTCTCGGGCGGCGACACGGCGACCTTCATCCGTCGGCTCGTGGCCCAGCTGCGGGCGCATCCGGGAGACCCCAAGAGCTACACGCTGCTCGGCCTCGCCTACCAGCAGCGCGCGCGGGAGACGGGCAACCCGGCGTACTACACGAAGTCGGAGCAGGCCCTCGATCGCTCGCGGAAGCTCGCCCCGACCGACTCGACGACGGCCGGCGCGCTCGGTTCGCTCGCCCTGGCCCGGCACAGGTTCCGCGAAGCCCTCGTCTTCGGCCGCGAGTCGGTGCGGCTCGCTCCGTACACCGCGCGCAACTACGGCGTCGTCGGCGACGCGTTGATCGAGCTCGGCCGCTACCCCGAGGCGTTTCGCACGTTCGATCACATGAGCTCGCTGCGGCCGGACCTCTCGTCCTACTCGCGGGTCTCGTACGCGCGGGAGCTGCTCGGCCGGCCGGACGCGGCGAAGCAGGCGATGACGCTCGCGCTCGACGCGGCCGGAGGCCAGCCTGAGCCGACGGCCTGGGTCGAGACGCAGCTGGGCAAGCTCGCGTGGTCCCGCGGACGGATCGGAGAGGCCGAGTCCCACTACCGCACGGCCCTTTCGGTCTTCCCGGGCTACGTCTATGCCCTCGAGCCGCTCGCGCTCGTCCAGGAGGCACAGGGCCGTAACCGCACCGCGCTCACGCTCGCCCGGCGGGCGGCCGAGGGGCTGCCGCTCCCGAAGACGGTCGCCACCCTCGGGGACCTCTATGCGCGGCGTGGGCGGCTCGCTGCCGCGCAGCAGCAGTACGCGCTCGTCGACGTAATCCGCCGGCTGCTCGCCGCGAACGGCGTCCGCACCGACCTCGAAATCGCACAGTTCGACGCCGACCACGGCGTCAGGCTTGGGCGCGCGCTTGCGGCCGCGCGCAAGGCGCGACGCGCGCGCCCGAGCATCGACGGCGACGACGTCCTCGCGTGGGCGCTCGAGCGGAACGGACGCTGCGCCAACGCTCTCCCCTACTCGCGGCGCGCGCTGCGCCTCGGCACGCACGACGCGCTCAAGTACTTCCACCGCGGGATGATCGAGCGCTGCCTCGGGCACGAGTCGCGCTCGTGGTTCGTCAAGGCGGTGCAGCTGAATCCGCACTTCTCGCTGCTCTGGAGCCCGCTCGCGAGGAGGTACGCGTCGTGAAGCGCCTCGCGCTGCTGTTCGGGCTCCTGGTTGCGCTCGCGGCCCCGGCTGCGGCCAACGCACACCCGCTCGGGAACTTCACGGTCAACCGCTTCAGCGGGATCGAGCTGTCCGGCGACCGCGTCTACGTCAAGTACGTCCTCGACATGGCCGAGATCCCCGCGTTCCAGGAGCGGCAGAAGATCACGGACGAGAACGTGTACGAACGAGACCTGGCCGCGCGGATCGGCCGCGGGCTCGACCTGCGGCTGGACGGACGGAAGGTCACCCTGATCCCATTCGACCACGCGCTCGCGTTCCCGCCCGGAGCGGCCGGCCTGCGCACGCTGCGCTTCGAAGCCGTCTACTCGGCGCCCGCGAGCTCGGGCCGCCTCGAGTTCCGCGACGCGAACTTCGGTGACCGGATCGGCTGGAAGGAGGTCGTGCTCATCGCCCGTGACGGCGCGAGCGCCACGGCGTCCTCGGTGCCCACGACGAGCGTCAGCCACGAGCTCGCCGCCTACCCCAAGGATCTCCTCAGCAGCCCGCTCGAGGTGACGAGCGCTACGGCGACCATCGAGCGCGGTGACGGGCCCGGCCAGGCGCCGCAGCTCGAGTCTCGGGCGCAGCTGTCCGCCCGGGCCGCGGTGCGGGCGACCGGTGACGGCGGGTTCGCGAGCCTGATCGCCCGCGACGACCTCGGCGTCGGCGTCATCCTCATCTCGCTGGCGCTCGCGTTCTTCTGGGGCACGGCGCACGCGCTCTCGCCCGGCCACGGGAAGGCGATCGTGACCGCGTACCTCGTCGGCCAGCGCGGCAAGCCGCGCCATGCGGCGGCGCTCGGGCTGATCGTGACCGCGACGCACACGATCGGCGTCTTCACCCTCGGCTTCGTCACGCTCGCGCTCTCGCAGTTCATCGTTCCCGAAGAGCTGTACCCGTGGATCGGGCTCGTCTCCGGGCTGCTGGTGATCGGCGTGGGAGCGTCCGTGCTGCTCGGCCGCGTCCGGCATCGCCATGCGCACGGCCACGGGCACCATCATCACCACCACGACCACGGAGAGCTCGGCTGGCGCTCGCTGACCGCCGTCGGCATCTCGGGCGGGCTCCTCCCCTGCCCGTCCGCGCTCGTCGTGCTCCTCGCGGCGATCTCGCTGCACCGGATCGCTCTCGGGCTCGGGCTGATCGTCGCGTTCAGCGCGGGGCTCGCGCTCTCGATCACGGGCATCGGGCTGACCGCGATCCTCGCCAAGCGCACGTTCCGCCGGTTCGAGCTCCAGGGCCGCCTGATCGGCCTGCTCCCGGCGATCAGCGCGCTCGTTATCGTCATCGCCGGCGCGGCCATGACCGTGCGGGCCATCCCGAAAGTGAGCTGAGATGTTCGGACTCGACGACTACCTCGCCTCGTTCTCCGACGGCACGACGCTCGTGCTCGTGATCGCCGTCGCCGTCCTGCTCGGGCTCCGCCACGCCACCGACCCCGACCATCTCGCCGCGGTGACGACGCTGATCGCCTCGACCGAGCGGCGGGCGCGTGATGCGGCCAGGCTCGGCCTTGCCTGGGGCGCAGGGCACGCGCTGACGCTCTTCGCGCTCGGCGTGCCGATCGTCGTCTACCGCGCATACCTGCCGGACACCGTGCAGCGCGGCGCCGAGACCGCGATCGGCTTCCTGATCTCGGGCCTCGCCGTCTGGCTCCTCGTCCGCTGGCGCCGCGGCGCGTTCCACGCGCATGCGCACGCACACCCCGATCGCTCGCACGCGCACCTGCACTCGCATGCCGACGAGCCCCACGAGCACACGGCCAGCCGGACCCCGCTCGGCGCGTTCGCGGTCGGCCTCCTGCACGGGATCGGCGGCAGCGCAGGCGTGGGGATCATCCTCGTCAGCACGATCGACGGCACGGCGCTCGCGATCGGCGCGCTCGGGATCCTCGCCGCGTTCACCGCGGTCTCGATGACGCTCTTGACGACAGGCTTCGGCCTCACGCTCGGACGCCACTCGATCGGCCGGCTCGCCCCCGCGCTCGGGACGGCCAGCCTCGCGTTCGGTCTCTGGTACGCGCTGGGAGCCCAGAATCTGCTGCCGTACTATTTCTAGGCGAACCGGATCGGCGCCCAGGGCGAATCAGACGAAGCCCAGATGAGCAACGACCCACACGACCTTCTCGCCGCCTACGCGCTCGACGCGCTCGATGACGACGAGCGCGAACGCTTCGAGCGGCACCTCCCGGACTGCCAGGAGTGCACCGAGCAGCTCGCTGTCCTCCGCGAGCCCGTCGCAGCCCTCGCGTACGCGGCCGAAGGGCCGGTCCCACCGCAGGAGCTGCGTGACCGGATCGTCGAGGGAGCACGCGCCGAGCCGCATGCGGCGGTGATCACGCTGCCGCGGCGGAACTGGGCGCTCGGCGCGGCCGCGGCCGCCGCGGCAGCCGCCGCCTGTCTCGCGATCGGGCTCGGCCTCTGGGCGAACTCGCTGTCGAACTCCCTCGATCGGGAGCGGAACGTCAGCGCCCAACTCGACCGCATCCTCGGCGAGAACGCGACCGCCAAGCCGCTGGTCGGCGCGAACGGCTCGCTGATCGTCGCCCGCACCGGCCGGGCCGCGATCCTCGTCTGCGGACTGGCCGACGCGCCGAGCTCCAAGACCTACCAGGCGTGGGTGATCACCGGAAACCTGCCGAAGCCGGCAGGCGTCTTCAGCGGCGGAAGCGGGTGCCGCCCCGTCTTCCTCACCCAGCCGGTCCCGAACAAGGCGATGGTCGCCGTCACGCTCGAACGGGCCGGCGGAGCCACCTCGCCGACGCTGCCAATCCTCTTCAGGGCGGAAGCGACCTGAGGTGTCCGCCGCCGCTCAGAGCCCGTTCGCCAGCTCCGTGGTGGGGCTCCGCGCCCCCTGGGAGGAGCGGCCCGTGAGCCGTGCCGTGCCGCAGCGCACCGACGAGGAGCTCGTCGAGGCGGTCGCAGGAGCCGACGAGGACGCGCTCGGCGAGCTCTACGACCGCTTCGGCAAGGTCGCCTACGGCCTCGCGTACAAGATCCTGCAGGACGCCGCGCTGGCCGAGGACGCCGTCCAGGAGGCGTTCCTCCAGATCTGGCGCGGCGCCGGCTCGTACCGGCCCGAGCGCGCCAAGGCGAGCACCTGGCTGCTCACCTTCGTGCATCGCCGCGCGGTCGACCTCGTTCGCCGTGAGCAGGCTCGCCGCACAGAGCCTGTCGTCGGCGAGCCGAGAGGCTCCGACCCGGGCGCAGACGAAGCAGCGGTCACGCGCTCACGCCGGGAGATCGTCCAGGACGCCCTGCGACGCCTCCCCGCCGAGCAGCGGGAGCCGATCGAGCTCGCCTACTACGGGGGCCTGACCCAGTCCGAGCTCGCCGAGCGTCTCGAGCAGCCGCTGGGCACGATCAAGAGCCGCATGTTCACGGGTCTCCAGCGCTTACGGGTGCTGCTTGCGGAAGCGGGCTTCGAGAGCACGTAGCATTCCGGCCTCGCATGGTCGAGGTTGCTCAGCACCTCAAGGGACGAGACTTCGTCCGCATCGGCACCTGGAACTCCGAGGAGCTGAAGACGGCGCTCGATCTCGCAGACGAGCTCAAGTCGCTCCGCAAGCAGCGCGAGCCGCACAAGCTCCTGCCCGGCCGCACGCTCGGGATGATCTTCCAGAAGCCGTCCACGCGCACACGTGTCTCGTTCGAGGTCGGCATCGTCGAGCTCGGCGGCCACGGGCTCTACCTCTCGGCGAACGACCTCCAGCTCGGGCGCGGCGAGACGATCAAGGACACCGCGCACGTGCTCGAGCGCTACCTGGACGCGATCATGATCCGCACGTTCGCGCAGGACGACGTCGAGCAGCTCGCCGAGCACGCGGACATCCCGGTCGTCAACGGGTTGACCGACTACGCGCATCCATGCCAGGCGCTCGCCGACCTGATGACGATCCGCGAGCGACTCGGCCGGCTCTCGGGTGCGCGGCTCGCGTACCTGGGCGACGGGAACAACGTCTGCGTCTCGCTGATGGTCGGCGCGGCGCGGTTCGGGATGCGGTTCGTCGCCGCGACGCCGGAGGGCTACGAGCCCGATCCGAACGCTGTCAACGCCGCGCGGCGCGCGGCCGTCCAGATGGGCGGAACCGTCGAGCTCGTCCGCGACCCGCACGAGGCAGCGCGAGAGGCGGACGTCCTCTACACGGACGTCTGGACCAGCATGGGCCAGGAGGAGGAATCGGAGCGGCGCCGCAAGAACCTCGCCGGCTTCCAGATCGACGACGCGCTGCTGGCACACGCGAGCCCCGACGCGATCGTGCTCCACTGCCTGCCGGCGCACTACGGGGAGGAGATCACCGAGGAGGTCCTCTACGGGCCGCACTCAGCCGTCTGGGATCAGGCCGAGAACCGCCTGCACGCCCAGAAGGCTCTGCTGGCGCTCATCGTCTCCTAGTTGTTCCCGGTCAAGGACAACGTCCCGACGCGGTCGTTCCCGGTCGTCACGGTCGCGCTGATCGCGGCCAACTTCGCGGTCTGGATCTTCTACCAGCTCCCGCATCTCAATCGCTCGGTCGTTGAGTACGCGTACCAGCCGTGCGAGGTCGTCTCGTCGTGCCCGCCCGGGACGGCCGTCGGTCACACCTGGCCGGTGACCGCCTTCACCTCGATGTTCATGCACGGCAGCTGGCTGCACATACTCGGGAACATGCTGTTTCTGTGGATCTTCGGGAACAACGTCGAGGACGCGATGGGCCGAGGGCGGTTCCTCGTCTTCTATCTCCTCTCCGGACTCGTCGCGATCGCCGCCCAGACCGCCGTCACGCTCACGCTGGGGACGAGCATCGACGCTGCGGTTCCGACCCTGGGCGCGAGCGGCGCCGTCTCCGGCGTGCTCGGCGCGTACCTCATGCTGCTCCCGACCGCGCGCGTGCTGACGCTCATCTTCGTCGTGCTGATCGAAGTTCCCGCGTTCCTGTTCCTCGGCTTCTGGTTCGGCTTCCAGCTCTGGGAGGGCGGCTTCTCAATCGTCCAGCCGCAGACGGGCGGCGGGGTCGCGTTCTTCGCCCACATCGGCGGCTTCGTCTTCGGCGTGCTGGCGGTGCACCCGTTCATCGTCCGGTCACCACTGAGACCGAGGTACTGATGACCGACGAGGAATTCGACGAGCACGTACGGGCGGCGCTCGACCTGCTTCCGGACGACATCGCGAAGGGTCTCGAGAACGTCGCGGTCGTCGTCGAGGAGGAGAGCCCGGACGACCCGTCGATCCTCGGCAGCTTCGTCGGCTACCCGCACGCGTACGGGACGCCGTCGGGCGGGCTGCCCGGGAAGGTCGTCGTCTACCGCCGTCCGCTCCTGGCGGGCTTCCCCGACCCGGCCGAGCTCGAGCGCGAGATCCGGATCACCGTCCTGCACGAGGTCGCGCACTACTTCGGGCTCGACGAGGAGCGGATCGACGAGCTCGGTTACGGCTGATGAATTTCGCCCTGAACGCAGTCGCGGTTATCGCCGGGCTGGTCGGGGTAGTCGTCCTGGTGATGTTCTTTCTCGGAAGCCGGGATTAGTGAGCACTAGCTCGTCGTTGTAACGGTCGTATGAGAACCCTGGATGAGATCAGGCTCGAGATCGAACGCGCCACAGAGCGGCGCGCCGAGCTGCTGCACGTCCTCGCGGAGGGCCACGACGACGGCGTCGCGGCCGAGCACGCGGGGCTCGAAGGCGAGATCGCACACCTCTGGGACGAGTACCGAGAGGCGAAGGTTCGGGGCCGCTTCGGCGACCGCGACGCGATCATCAAGCGCGCAAGGCTCGAAGAGCGCCTCGAACGAGCCGCCTAGAGCTGTTTCTCCTGACCCGAACGCCTCGGAGCCGCACCCAGACCCACAGCGGCTCCGAGGCGTAGCTGCCGCCCGAGGGTTACCCGATCGGGTGATGCCCGGCGAGCGAACGTGGACGATCTTGTGACAGATCGGTCGTCGGACCTGCGGCGCAATGACGAACACGAACTCTCAGCGAGAAGAGCGCACATCGGAGCGAAACGCCGATGTGATCGGCCTCCATAGCGCGGGCGCGCCGGAGGCACTCTTGCGCCTCGTCTCCTTCTCGCGGGCGATCGCCGCGGAGCGAGTCGCGCAGCGGATGCTGCGCATCGCGAGCCGGCACCTGACGATGCTGCTGAACGCGAAGGCCTGTCTCGTCTCACAGGTCGAGGACGGCCTCCTGCGCGAGGTTGCCGACTATGCCCGCACCAGTGGCCGTGTGGCCCGAGGGCTGAGCTACTACCTCACCGACTATCCGACGACGGCAGCCGTCCTCATGACGGGCAAGCCCTGTTCGGTCTCCGCGGAGGATCCCGACGCCGACCCTGCCGAGCTGTTCGTGCTCCGCGAGATGGACATGCAGGCGGTTCTGCTCGTGCCGATCGTGGTCGAAGGTCGCAGCTGGGGGCTGATCGAGGTCTACGACACGAAACCGCGCGTCTTCTCCGGCCTCGAGCGTCACCTCGCCGAGGTTGCAGCGACGCAGGTGGGGTCCCTCCTCGCCTCCTACGAGCACGAGGCACGTGCCCAACGGCTCTACGGAGAGACCCTGGCCTCGCTTTCGAACGCGCTCGAGGCCAAGGACGTGAGCACGAGTCGCCACACGGAGGGGGTCGTGCGGCTCGCGGTCGCGGTCGCGACAGAGCTCGGGCTCGACCTCGAAGACGTGCGGAACGTCGAGCTCGGCGCCGTCCTCCAC
>Ga0068857_100001661_pt1 | contig 17854 bp, 12 predicted proteins | sample KBSCornC72_FD_66591 | JGI IMG/M metagenome (GOLD analysis project Ga0068857, IMG submission 66591) | Corn rhizosphere microbial communities from Kellogg Biological Station, Michigan, USA - KBS Corn C7-2 | ecosystem: Host-associated > Plants > Roots > Rhizosphere > Soil ...
CGCAAGTTCCATAACGTGTCCGAAGGGAAGATCATCCGGATTCGGGATTTTCATTCTAAAGACGTCGATGCTGAGAATCTTCATCACGTCGTCGAGCGAATACTCGAAAGCATTGAACACGCTCGTGAGGATAATCGAAATGCGTTCAATCTTAAACTCCTCGCGGAACAAGCATTCACAATATGAAACTAACTCATGGCGAATAGACTCACGCGGCAAGAATAGCGCAAGTTCGTGCAATGCCAGAAAAGCACCGGCGGAATGTCGAAGGACCTGTCGAATCTTCAGTTGATCTATCGCGGACACAGCACCACCCTCGAACGTGTGGTTGAAGAGTCCCACGTGATCGAAAAACACGCTCTTGTAACTGGAACACACTTCAACCATCTTTTCTAAGATGGCATGGTATTCGGGCTTCTTCGAGATGAGGCGTTGGCGGCTGATAGAGGCTTCGAGTCTTACCAGACTCTCGACGGCGATCGCCGTGAGCCAATCGAAATCACCAACCGCGCCGGAGGGCACCATTTGGAGTTAAGTAGCTACCGTGGGTCTGCAGCAGATGCTTCGTACAATACCTTCACAATTTCAAGGCGTTCCTCATCGGTGGGCCTGCGCTCGGCCTTCAGGATGGCATCGAGAAGCGGCTCTAATTCTGTTACAGCTTTTAGCTTTGGGTTGACTTTGGGGTAGCGTTCTTGTTCACGTTTCATCACAGCTGACAAGAAACTTCCCGCTGGTGCCGGTAGATTGCCAGGATCAATTTGTAAGCGATCGTAGGAGTCCCGAATCGACCGACATACCTGGAGACTCTTCTGTAGGAACGCTTGATACAACCCATCATCGTTGCGAGCTTCAGCCTTTGTAAGCTGAGTTACGGCATCAGTGGCTAGCAGCCCTAGGTTCACGTTGTAGTGCATTCGTCAGTGCTCCTTCCGAATCGTTATAGGTCTGGGGAAGTTTGACGCTGGGAGAAGGTAGATTGTACTACAACACCCCAACATCAGTTCTCCAGGGCCTCCTTATTCGCCTTTTATTCCCTTACGCTCAAATGTTAGCACTCAGGAAGCCCTATATATTGGGCCCCCATCGCTCAAGAGTCGAGATCTAGTACATTGCCTTCTTCCTATTTATATAGGAATCTTATCATAGTTTTTCCTATCTATACAGGATTATGCTGCGAGACACCTTTTGGTTTCAGGTAGACCGACACGTTGGCCCAAAGCCAAGCGGCCGACGACGTTTAAAAAACGAGCTCATGAAGATCAGGCATCGTGACAAGAACACCTTCACCAGTTGGCTGAGCAAGCCACTCGACCAGCGGCCTGATGTACGCCTCACTGACCTCGAAGACGTAGCCGCTGCGCTCCAAGTGTCACCAGCTGACCTAGTGACCCCGGAGACACCGAATGTGTCTGTGTCTAGCTTTCAGTTAGAGCTCCCGTTCGGGACTGATACGCGTCGCCTCACCCTTGAACTCGATGCGACCGATTCGGTTATTCGGATGCGAGTGTCTCGGAAGTCCGTATGATGTGGGGTCATCGCTCTAAAACTATCAGGACCAAATCTTTCGGCGTTCGATCCATCGGCCGGACAAAACACCGGACAAAGGGGTACAATCTTGGTGTTATCAATGGCATGGAAAGGTCTGCAAAACCTTTATTCGTCGGTTCGACTCCGATCCGCGCCTCCAAACATCTTGCAGGGGCGGATTCGTCTGCGCGCCAAAAGCCGACGCGAGTGTGACTACGGCGGTAGTAATCCCTAGCGAAATTACGATCTGGTATACTCTGGGGCAAGCGGAGCGGGATCTTCAGAAGCTCCAAAGATCTGCCTCCCGAAGTCCACATACGGATGCAGTGCCCCACGTGCAAATCCGAAACCTCTTCAGAAACCGGACGGTGTCTGCTGTGCAATGCTCGCCTGCCGGCGGAAGAAGTTGCCACCAGTTTCATGTCCGATCCGCTGGCAACCAGCGCTATGCTGCCTGGGGAAGGCCGGGTGGGTACCGCGGCGACGCATCAACTCGCGGGAGCATCGGGGTTTGCTGAGCTAACGGCTGGTGCCATCCTAGGCGGACGCTACGAAATCATTCAGACGCTGGGCCAAGGCGGCATGGGCGCTGTCTACAAGGCCCGGGACCGCGAGGTGGACCGCGTGGTTGCGCTTAAGGTGATTCGTCCCGAACTGGCGAATCAACCCCAGATCCTGATGCGCTTCAAACAGGAACTGATCCTGTCCCGCCAGGTGACGCACAAAAACGTCATCCGCATTTTCGATCTCGGGGAAGCCGACAACATCAGGTTCATCACCATGGAGTTCGTGGCTGGCCGCGACCTTCACTCTCTGTTGCGTGACAGTACTCCACTCACCCTGGAGGAGAAGGTGAAGATCGTGATTCAGGTCTGCCGGGCGCTGGATGCGGCGCACGCTGAAGGTGTGGTGCACCGCGATCTAAAGCCGCAGAACATCATGGTCGAGAACACCGGCCGAGTCGTAGTGATGGATTTTGGGATTGCTCACTCCATGGAGGAGTCGGGCGCCACCTCCACGGGGATGCTGCTGGGCACGCCCGCGTATGTCTCGCCTGAACAAGCGAAAGGTGAAAAGATCGATCCGCGTTCGGACATCTACACGCTGGGTATTGTTTTTTACGAACTGCTCACGGGGAAAATTCCTTTCGAATCCGAAACTGTTGTGGGGCTTCTGATAAAGCGCCTCCAGGAGCGTCCGGTCCCCCCCATAGAGAAAAACAAAGATATACCGCAGGCGCTTAGCGATATTGTCATTAAGTGTCTGGCGGTTGAGAAAGAACAACGCTACCAAACTACCAACGACTTAGAACGCGATTTGGAAGGTTGGCTCGCATCGCCCGCCACGTTCCGAACCGCCATGGCGGCGCGTGCCGCGGAACAGCGGCTGGGCAAAGCCGAGGAGGGCCGTACCATCGTCACGCCTGGCATGATGATGATGGCGCGGTCCCATGCCTGGAAGTGGATCACCATTTCGGTGGCAGTGGCTGCGCTTATTATCGCCGGAGTGTTCGCTGCCCTGCGCATGCTCTCCAGGCCTTCCGGACCGCACGCCCCGGTTACCGTCATCATTGCGGATATCAGCAATCATACAGGCGACCCCATTTTCGACGGCACTCTGGAACCGATGTTGAAAATCGCCCTGGAAGGAGCCGGCTTCATCAGCGCTTATGACCGCACGCAATTGCGCAACCTCGGCGCAAAGCTGGAGCATCCCAGTGACAAACTGGATGAGCAGGCAGCCACTAAGATCGCCTTAAGCCAAGGGCTCGGCGTGGTTGTTTCCGGCTCGCTCGAGCGCGATGGGGCGGGATACCGGCTTTCTCTGCGAGCGACGCAAGCGGTTACTGGGAACCCGCTGACGAATCCTCATGAGAATGCATCGAACAAGGATCAAGTGTTGTTCGCGGTGACCAAGATTGCGACCGATGTTCGCACTGCCCTAGGTGACGCGACCTCGGAGTCCGATCAGCGTTTCGCGATGGAGACTCTCTCGGCTTCGTCGCTCGCCGCGGTCCATGAATACGCCGTCGCGATGCAGGGCTTGTCCGACGGAAAAGATGCCGATGCGCGCAGGAGCTTTTCAAAGGCAGTGGATCTCGATCCCAACTTCGGTCTGGCCTACGCCGGCATGGCGGTGGCCTCGAGAAACTTGGCGGAGAATGAGGAGGCCGAAAAATATGTCAGGCAGGCGATGAGTCACATCGATCGCATGACGGAGCGCGAACGCTACCGCACGCGTGGCATGTTTTACTTCGTGACCGGCGATCGAGAGAAATGCGTCGATGAATATTCCGGGTTGATCGCGCAGTATCCGTCCGACGTGGCGGCGCATACCAACCTGGGGGTCTGTTATCAGCATTTGCGAAATGTCCGTAAGGCAATCGAGGAAACGCGCCGAGCGAGCGAGATTCTGCCGAAGCGAGCCTTGTATCACTTCAATCTCGCCCGCGACGAGATTTATGCCGGTGATTTTCAGGCTGCGGAAGTAGAAGTACGTACTGCGCTGGCATTGAATGGGTCCGCCGAAAAGGGTTTCCTCACCTTGGCCTATGCCCATCTCGGCCAAAACCGATTGACTCAGGCTGCCGACACGTATGGCGAGCTCGACAAGGTTAGCGCCCTGGGTGGGGTTCTGGCGCCTTTGGGGTTAGCCGACATTGCTCTCTACGAAGGCCGCTTTTCGGAGGCGGCGCAAATTCTTGAGAAGGGCGCTGCTGCTGATTTGGCCGCAAAGAGACTGAACGATGCCGCCGACAAGTTCACTGCCTTGGGTTACACACAACTCCAGCGGCAGCAGAAAGGTCTAGCACTTGCCGCGGCGGGAAGTGCCCTGGCTGTTAGTAAGTCCGTTAAGATCCGCTTTCTGGCGGCGCGAATTTACCTGGAAGCCGACCTGCCTGCGAAAGCAAAAGAACTGGCCGCTGGCCTCGCGGCCGAGCGGCAATCCGAACCCAGGGCATATGCCAAGCTGATCGAAGGCGAAATGGTCCTGAAGATGGGAGACGCCCGTCAGGCGATCCAGGCGTTCAAAGATGCTAACACCTTGCTGGATACATGGTTTGGCCGGTTCGATCTGGGGCGGGCTTATCTCGAGGACAATCAGTACGCCCAGGCCGATTCCGAATTCGACCGCTGCATCAAGCGGCGTGGCGAGGCGATCGAGTTATTCATGGACGATGTGCCCACGTTTGGCTATTTCCCGCCTGTGTATTACTACTTGGGACGGGTCAGAGAAGGATCAAAGACTGCGGGTTTCGCGGATTCCTACCGAACCTATTTGAGCCTGCGAGGCAAGGCCGCCGAAGATCCGCTCCTCGCTGAGGTTCGGCGCCGCGCGGGGCAGTAATTGAGTAGCCGACGAACACCTACTATGAAATCGGCGTTCATCGGCGGCAAAGAGACAACTACCGGCTAATGGCGACGATGTTGGAAGCGCCGCTTTGTTTTGGCGTGTTCAGGTTGCCTGGATCCTGAATCGTTGCCGTCACGAAATAGAGATAAACGGTGTTATTCTTCGTAGTCCCATCGCAGAAGTTGTACGCTCCGCCCGGGCCGCAGGTCGCCCCTGGCGCCACCGTCGGGGCAATGTCTACAGGCTTCACGCTCGGCGAGAGCGTACAGGGTGCGGTAATGGTTGTTTGGTTAGGACAAGCGGCGCGCCAAACCTGGTATTGAATTACCTTCCCTACCGTCGGGCGCTTCCATTTAAGATCGATGCTGATCGTAGGTCCGGACCCTACTACAGTCGCGGATACAGAGTTCGGCGCATTACCCACGGTCACGGCCGTATCAAATTCCAAATCGCCGCCGAGGTCTCCGCTATTGCCCGATCCCAGGTCACCGCTGTTGCCGGAACCTAGATCGCCACTGTTACCCGAGCCCAGATCTCCGGAATTGCCGGAACCCAAATCGCCGCTATTGCCAGATCCCAGGTCGCCGCTGTTGCCCGCGCCGCCGCCGGCACCGATATCATCGCTGGGACCCACGTCAACGGAATATCCGATGGGAGCGCGCCGGCTTCCAATCTGGCGCAGATCGATGTGGGCCCAGTCGTTGAACCCGTTCATCGGATTATTGCTGACACCGTTGAAGGCGATGTCCTGCGCAAGCGGCGACGTAGTCGTGATGGTATCTGCGTTCCAATCGATCGGGCTGCCGGCGATCGGCTTGCCAGGAAGACTTATGCCGTCCACGCGAACCGTGGAGGGTTCAGTAACGTTCCCGTTCGCGTCCCGGTTTAAGGGTGTACCATCACAATGTTTGGCAGCAGGAGTGGTACCAATTTGCGAGTCAAGGAAGCTTCCAGTCAGCGGTGCAAACCATCTGGGGAGATACGGCAACGGCGCCGCACCCAGGCCCGCCAATTCACTCAGACTACTCTCGTTCAGAGATGGGAGCATTCGGTCAGAGTAATTGACGTATGGAACGCCAGTGGGATCCAGCAGCCCGCGCACTTGGAACAGATAGCTCATAATGCTCTGGTAGTTGGGTTTGCAATTAGGTTCGGTGGCGGTTCCTCCGTGCCGTAGAGCGAGGTTATGCCCAAGCTCGTGCATCAGCGTCGAGGCTTGCATGAATTCAGTCCCCGTGAAGTCATCCCAGCGCCCCAAAGTCACAATGACATCGCCACCCAACAGGTCCGATTGGCCGGAATTGCTTCTGGGCACTCCGCTGCTTACGGCTAGCCCATAGTTATTGTAGGTTCCGTTAACGACATTCGCGGGGAATGTGAAGGTGGTGGGCGATGTTACGTGAGCCACGTAGTTGTTATTCATGGCGGAGGTCGTGGCCCCCAACACTGTAACCGTGGCACCTTCATTCAGCCCGTGGGGAGATCCCGTGGTCGCAGTGGCCGTGCCGGACAATACTTTAATAGACGTCAAGGTTTTGTCGTTGATCCACCACTTTGGAAGCCCCAGGGTGTGAGCAAACAGCACGTAGTGGAAAATATCCTTGCGATTGTGGTCGAAATGCGCAGGCAGCGGCGGAACATTCCCGGGCGCTCCATTCTTGATGAAGTTGAATCCGGACTTCCAGGTCACTGTTCCCGGATAATCCGGAAACTGGGTCGCGCCCGGCACGCAAGGTGAGCCATCGCTTGCGCAGTATTCACCGAGAGCCTCGCCGCCACCCCCGGAGCTGGCCGCCGGAATGATATATGGATCGCATAGCGTCGAGCCTGAGGGAGCAGGACAGCCGGAAACCCAGGCGGTCTGGTAATTGCCGCCGATATCGAAATGCACGTTGATGCCCTGGGCCTTGAATGCGTCGCCCACCATATCGAGAGCGACCTGAGTCGGCTTATGCGTATGGCTCGCAACCGCACCTTGCAGGGTAGTTGCGTAGCCGCCGGTTTGCATATAGTCGAGCTCGATAAACACATCCTTTGCGTTCGAGTTTGCCCCCATACTGGGAAGATCCACCAAGAGAGCCCCACTTGTGGGATCTTTCAGCCCCTGCAATTCCCATACATCCAGCAGCCCGTCGCCATCGGTGTCTTGGACCGTCGTGCTGAACAGGATCGCGCCCCAAGAGAGACACGCCACCGAACTGGGGTCGCTGGGTATGACGCTAGTGCTTACCGACGCCTCATCGCCCGTCATGAATGGGCTTACGTTCACGGTCAGATTGTCCCATGCGGGTCCGAGTGAGCCGGGAAAAGGATTGGTCGCGTTCGGAACAGAACTGTTCGCGGGGGTGAGTTGAGTGCTTCCAAAAAACAGCTTCTCCTGAAAGTTTCGACCATTGCCGACGATATGCGTCATCTTGGCGACCGGGCTGGTCTTCGAAGCCTCGTAGAACCCTCGGACAGTCTGCGTCATGCCGGGGTTGTTTGAACTAAAAGTAAAGCCCCCGTCATAAATGACGATGGCCCGCAGCGGGTCGGTGGCGACGCGATACACCACAACCAGGCTGGCACCCTCCGTGAGAAACGCCTGGTTTGAGGTGCTGGGCGACGTGCTGCCGCCGCCACCGCTATCCGGCAACGAGACCGATGCCGGTGCGAAACCATTGTTCAGTAGATCGGCATCGTTAACCAGGCGCTGACCGGCCGGCTGGCCGTTGGCTACCGACGGAAAGGGCAGGTATTTAAGCACGTCTGCGCGAAAGACCAAAAGAGGGGTCGCTCCGTTCGTTCCGCCGTTGCCGCCTCCGGAGCCAAAGCACGCTAGAACGGTGGGGCTCGCCAGTTGCTTCCCGACGATCCTGTTACCCCGGAATGCCCCGATAGCTAACGTTGCCTGATTAACGCCGGTGCCGCTTATGGTCTCCCAGTAGAGGTAGGCAGCCACAATGTCGGCACCTTGAGGCACCCCGTTCATATGGATCACTCCGGTCGCGTATGAACCAACGCCGCCGGCAATGGTGCTACTGGGTACGCCTTGGCCTCGCAAGGCGACACCACCGACAACGTAGTCTCCGGTGATGAAATAGTTCTTAAACAACTGCAATGCGTCCGCGGCCTGCGCGGACGGGACGCTGAGCGGCAGAAGCAAAAGGGAAATGAACAGCGCCCATCCTCGCAGAGTGATGTTGTTCAAGAATAACGGGGGACGCGCTCGCCTTTGCGGGAGACTCTGGAACGCGGCCAAAAAATCATGAGCGGCACGGATGGGATTCATCGTTCCTCCAACTGAACTTGTGGTTTGTTTGGATACTAGTGCTCTACGCGCAGAAACACAAGGCCACAGCTCAATGGCCTGGAAAACTGCACTACCTTTATTCGTCGGTTCGACTCCGCTCCGCGCCTCCAAAAGCTGCAAATTCGTTTATCTCGGAAAGGGTTCGCCTGTAGCGCGGGCTTTCGGTTTCCGCCGGGTTTCTTCCAGACTGTTAAACACGGCGCGGCTGATGCGATATTCCACGGCATCGCCTGCTTCCGTGGGACGAGTCGTGACGCCAGGTTCCAACTCGGCGACTAGCTGATAATAGCGAGCCGCGGTGGGATAGTCGCGGCGTTCAATGGCGCACAGTGCCATCCCCTTGCAAGCAGCCACGGAGCGCGAGTTGATATCGAGCAAGCGCTGCGAATATTTTTGCACGCGGGCCAGCTCGAACACTTCCATCGCCATGGCAATCATATTGGCGAGTGCTTCCTCAGCGTAGGGATCGACCGCGAGCAGACGCTCGTAATGTTTTTCGGCCTCATCAAAACGGCGCAGGCACTGCAGCGCCGCGGCCTTGCCAAACAGCGCCTGCCGCCGAGACGCTTCCGACCAGCATTTATCGAAGCACTCCAAGGCGGCGCCGAAACGCTGCAGGCGGAGCAAACAGTCCGCTAGGCTGAGGCGAACTTCGTCGCGGTAGGGATCGAATTGAAGCACCGCTTCGAAGGCCTGTGCGGCGGCGGCCCACTGCTGCAAACGCTGCTGGCAAAAACCGAGTTGGCCCTGCGCGTAGATATGGTCGGGCTCCTCGGCGATTACGGTGGAGTAGCTCTCAGCGGCTTCCCGAATTCGTCCCAGTTCCAGTTCGAGATCGCCGCGCAGGATATAAAAATCGCTGGAGAATTCGACGGGGACGGAGAGCACAGCGAGCGCCTCTTGGACATGGCCCTGCGCGCGCCATGTCAGAGCGGCCTGGAGCGGATCGTTCACAGCCCGTCGCGCGGCGCTCGCTACCTTGCCGGGTTGCTTCATGGGAGCGATGCCACGGCGGTGCGCGTGGCCCCTTTCTTGCGAAAGGTAAAGTGCAGGTCCTGAATCTGCGGCCGCTCTCCGGTATCGTCGAAAAAGCCGAACGCGCCGGAGTTCAATTGCGTGTCGGTCCACGAATCCACGGGTTTGCTCTGCAGCGAAAGCGTGAAGGTGGAGCCCGTGACAGCCATCTGGATCTGCAATGGGCCCGAATGGTTTCCGAGAGGGATCACTTTTCGCGAGTGCGCGCCCTCTACTCCGCCGAGCATGCCGAAGTGCTCCTCGGCCAAGACCATTTTGGGTGCGGGCTGCTGGAGGATGAGCCGCACTGCATAGTAGTTGTTCTCATCGCGCGCGCGTAGGACCCAGCCAGCGCTCTCGGCGCCGGGTACCCAAGCAAAATCAAAGTTATAATCCGACTCGCCACGCGAGGGCTGGTAGAGGAACAGCAGTCTTCCCGGCGGCGAGGAGTAGCGATGAGACCACTCGATCAACTTAGGCGAAGAGGAGTCAGTGCCCGAGTATCCCAACAGCAGCAAACCCAATGCCAGGACAGCGACCGCCGCCAAGGCGATCTGCGGCCCAAAGCGCGCGAGAAACGTTTCTTCCGGGGCGAACTGCAAAATCGGCGGCTCCACATAATCGGTGGGCGCGGTTTGGTTGGGTGCGGCGGAAAGGGGAGGCGGCGAGGGCGGGGGAAGGTGCTCGACTAGCGGTCCGACCGGCGGCCGGATCATTTTGGGTATCGCCATTTTGGAGTCTCCGCTCAAGGCTGCGGGCCGGGGGGTGCCGGGGATGAGGGAGCTGGCGAGCACGGACGGTACCAGCTCGGCAGGTGCAGCGGGCGTTGAAGCCAGCGTCCTGACCGCAGGCGCGGGCGCCAAGCCAGTGGCCGGCTGAATGGGTAGCTCCGATCTGACGTCCTGAACGGTGCTGCCAAGGTAAGTCCAAGTAACCGGGAAACGAAACCACGCAACGTACTCGATCTCGTTCCGGGGAGCGGGCCGTGGCGGTGATGGCCCCAATACAAACCGAGACATAGCCGCCTTCACATTGACCACGATATCTAGGGCCTCAACCGATCATTGAACCGAATCCAAACTGACCGATGCGGCTGCCAAAACGACAGCGGTTCTAAAACCGTGCGATCGCGTCTCAGGCGGGGAACTGCGCCGCTAGAAATCCGCGATAAAACCGGGGAAAACTGCAACCTGATTTTGCCACAGCTAGGCGTCGGCTGCCAGAGAAAATTCTAAAGAAATTCGAAATCAAGCGATGGATGGGTGGTGGTGGGGATTCTCGCGCGTGGGTTCAGCCAAATGGCAGGTTGCTGCGAGAATTCGGAGCGCAAAACGTTTACATGTGTATTGAAGCGTGGCCCGGCTGATGCTAAGCGTCGCAACCTGCGGCGACCACCCGCGGAATCGCGCCGAAGCTTTGGCTGGAGGACGCCGGCGTTTGGTAGTACGCTAATCCTTGCCCCTGTTGGTAGCGACCTAGCGAAGGCCCGGCTGCGCGGGGTTCATGTCGCGACTCGCTCCCGGTGACCCAGAGACATGAAGACGTTCAAACACGAATGGATTTTTGAGGCGTTTGTTGAGCACGGGACCTTTTTCACCAAGAGAATGTTCGGTGGGCTTGCCGCCTACCTTTTCGGGCGTCAGATGCTTTTGCTCGTTGAGCCAACGAAATCCGGCCGCTGGAAGTGGCACGGAGTTTTGGTCTGTACGGACCGCGAACATCACGCTTCCATTCAAGCCGAGTTACCGGCATTGATGCCGCATGAGGTTCTACGAAAGTGGCTTTTCATCGATTCGACCCACGAAGATTTCGAATCCACCATGGAAGCAGTGGCAAGGTATGTAGCCAGCAATGACCCGCGCTTTGGTGTCTCGCCCAAGAGTCCACAGCCGAGGAGGCGAAAGCGCATCGGGGTGCAATGGCTATCCTAAAAGACTGGAGCAAATGCTCCGGCAAGTGAGAGGCCGCGCGAAACGCTTTGACCCACTTTCTCCCATGTTTTCAAGAATATCCGGCTTTCGCCATCGCTGGCTTAAATATATGGATACCTTCTAGCGACCGGCACCAGCGATCTTCATAAAAAGGGCGGATTATCTTTTTTGAAACGTTTATGACCATTAATGGCTCCGATTAATCAAGGGTCGTTTCGACTCCGACCTTTTATTACCAGGAGGCTTCCAAACTCCTAGGGCAATTTAATTCGTTCAGTGGAGATGACCTTAGCGTGGCTAAGGCAACGACCTGGGTCCAGGGAGGAGGAGTTACCCATGCCCGATATTCGAGACGCGATTCACGCCCATGACGATGAGCTGGAACTGTACATCTGCGGGCGATTGGAGCCGGAACTCATTTCCGCAATAGAGCCTCACTTATGGGAATGCCAAGCCTGCCGGGCAAAGCTGTCCCGGTGCGTCGGCTTGCAGCTAATGCTTCACCCCATTGGCGAGACGAAAGCGAGGGAAGATTACAAACGATCTGAGCCGCGTTTCAGCAGCGGAGACGATGCGGTCTTGCAGGAACTAAATCCGCTGTCCTTGGATCGCCATAGGGTCAAGATTGTGGACATCTCAAAGAATGGCGTTGGCATTTTAGCCCCGAAATCCCTAAGGCCTGGAACAATCGTGCAGATTCGAATAAAGAGTTCGATCGAGCTGGGAGAAGTGCGCCATTGCTCTGCGGCGGGGCATCAGGGATATCGGATCGGTCTGCGGCTGCATGTATTCTAGGGCCTGGGGTCAAGGGTGGGTTCTGCACGCAAACGCGGCCAGCTCTTGCCGGGCTCTCCGTTGCGTTCTGGTCGGCGGCAGTGATCGCACAACTACTTCCGGATTGGATCGTCTCTTGCCTCGGACGATGAGAATGTGGAGTGTGCTAGGATCGGCCTGGATCACGCACGAATGGACTTACGAAGATGGTTTATCGTACTTTTTTTAGCCGGCTTGGTACCGGGGATTTACCAGCTTTTTCATCCAGTCGGCTTGGGTATGGGCCCGGGCCGCGAAATGGCTGTGCTGGGAAGGAATCTGGCGCAAGACGGCACGTACGGTAATTCGTTCCGGTCCATGAAAACCGGGCCCACGGCGATGAATCCCCCGCTGTATCCACTGTTTCTCGCATTCTGCTACCGGTTGTTGGCGAACCCTGTCTGGGCCGTAATTGCGATCCTGGTCGCCAACGTGGTCGTGAACGCTTTGATTCCGGCCCTCCTACCGCGAGTCGCAACCGCGTTATGGGGAACCTCCGCGCCCGGCATTGCCGGGGGCGTGCTGTCGATTTTGTCGGCACAACTGATCCCAGACTGGGACGCGGATTATACCCAACTCGGATTGATTGTGTTTTGCCTTGCAACGATGCATCTCGTGAAGCGCCACGGGTATGGTGTCTGGCAGGGGGCGGTTACAGGGGCCGCATTAGGGACTTTGTTCCTGTTGAGCCAGGTGATCTTGCTGGTAGCATTGCCGTGGATCGGGTTCGTGCTCCTCGTCCAGCGTACTCGGGCGCGCGAAATGGTCCGCTTCCTGACGCCTTTGCTATTGGCTGCCGTTGTAATGAACGTTCCATGGCTGGCGCGGAATTACGGGATTTGGGGCGTTTTGACTACTCGTACAAACTTTGGAATCGTTCTTCATTTTTCTAATAATGATTGCTCAAGCCCTAGTGTGTACGAACAGTTGAGCGATGAGTGTGCCGTTGCTACCAATCCTGAAACCGGTGTTGCTGAGGCGATCCTCCTAAAGAGGATGGGCGAGCCCGCGTACGACCGTCTAAAGACACGGGAAGCGGAGGCGTGGATTAGGTCTCATCCCCGCCCTTTTTTCACCTTAACGCTAGCCCGGATCGTCCAATTCTGGTTTCCTGTGCCGGTACCACCGCGCTATGCGATCTATATGGTGTGGATGATTACGATCCTATCGATTCCCGGCTTCTTTCTCATGCTTCGCAGAACGGTCCCAGCCGTTGTTTTTTTCGGCGGAGTCTTTGTTTTTTATCCGCTGATGTACTACATAGTTGTGTCGGGAATACGTTATCGGGTGCCAATCTTATGGGTGTCCAGTTTAGCCGCGGGATATTTTCTCGCGTCCGTTTCACAGCGTCACCGGCCTAATGACCAATCGCACGTTTTTTGACCAAGGAAATCCTCGCCTGGCTTAGCGACTGAAAAGGAGGCCTCCACAAAGCCTTTATTCGCCGGTTCGACTCCGCTCTGTTCCTCTAATCAGCAGACATGCTCCCGGCGAACACGCTTGACTATGTTAGGATCGACCTGGATCAACCACGAATGGACTTGCGAAGATGGTTTATCATCCTCTTAATAGCCGGTTTGATACCAGGGATTTACCAGTTTTATCACCCAGTCGGCCTGGGTTTGGGGGCGGGCCGCGAAATGGTTGTGCTGGCTAGGAATCTCGCGCAAGAGGGCGCGTACGGTGATTCGTTCCGGTCCATGAAAACCGGACCTACTGCGATGAATCCACCGCTGTATCCGCTGTTTCTCGCATTGTGCATTCGGTTGTTCAAGACGCCAATAAGGATCACATATGCGATTCTTCTTGCCAATCTGATCGTGAACGCCTTGATTCCGGCCCTGTTGCCGCGAATCTCCGTACTACTGTGGGGAACGGCGGTGCCTGGGATCGCCGGGGGCGTGCTGTCGATTTTGTCGGCACAACTGATCCCAGACTGGGACGCGGACTATACCCAACTCGGACTGATTCTGTTCTGCCTGGCGACAATGCTGCTGGTCAAGAACTACGGGTACGGTATCTGGCAGGGTGCGATCACGGGGGCCATGTTGGGTGCACTGCTGCTCTTGAGCCAGGTGACTTTGATGGTTGCGTTGCCGTGGGTTGGGTTCGTGCTCATAGTCCGCCGCATCCAGCATCGCGACATGCTCCGGTTCCTACTACCGCTGGTAGTTGGCGCCGTGCTTGTGAACCTTCCTTGGGTCTGGAGGAATTACCTGATTTGGGGCGAATTCACAGCGCGCACAAATTTCGGGATAGTTCTCCATTCGTCGAATAACGATTGCGCGAAGCCGAGCGTTTATGAGGAATTGCTAGATCCATGCGCCGTCGCTACCAATCCGGAGAGTAATGTAGCGGAGGCCACACTGTTGAAGAGTATGGGGGAGCCGGCGTATGGACGACTTAAGGCCCGGGAGGCAGAGATGTGGATACGATCCCATCCCCGCCATTTTTTGGAACTGACATTAGCTAGGATTGTCCAGTTCTGGTTTCCCGTGCCGGTCCCGCCGCGTTATGCCATCTACATGGTCTGGATCATTACGATCCTTTCAATCCCAGGCCTCTTCCTGATGATTCGCCGAAAGTCATCCGCGGCGGTTTTCTTCAGCGTGGTGTTTCTGCTCTATCCGTTGATGTACTACATCGTCGTATCGGGAATACGTTACAGGGTGCCGATTCTGTGGGTGTCCACCTTGGCTGCGGGATACCTTGTGGCGACCGTTCTGCAACGCCGGCGAGCGCTTTGACAGAACTCCAACCTGAGCATCAAGGCAAAAGCCCCGCCCAGCGCGAGATGCGCTCTCGTGGCACGCTAAGCGTGCGACGACTTCGGGAGTCAAACGCGATGGCCAGCAGAAGCACCAGCAGCAAGACGGCAAGCCCACTTCCGCTTTGACGGAAGAAGGTAATCACATAGGGCACGGGAAGCAATAGGAGCAATGCGCAATAACGCACAAGCCTTCCATTGTTTGGACGAGTGAGCGTGAGCAACGGCGGAATTAGGATCGCGCAATCGGTCAAATAGGCATGCTGGCTTAGTAGCAGACTTCCCATTAGCGTTACGGCAGCTGCGACACCGAAAGACCGATTCCGAACCACCCACCAAACCAAACCGATTACAGTGAATGACAAAAGATACTCGAGCGCTCTCGGCTGCTGAAAGTTAAACATTAAACCGTGGATATTTGGCATGCTCGCCAAGCCCGGGCTTACCAGGGGGTCAAATACCTCGGCAAGGTATTCCCCCGGCCAATCCCAGCCGGCGACCAGGAACGAGATCGCCAGGAGGGACGTGGATCCTGCCATAAATCCGGCCGCCAGACGCCATTTCGCCTTCCCAATGATCAGCAAAGGACACAGCAAAATGAGATTAAACTTGATGAGGCAAAGGGAAAACAAGAGCCCCGCCAACCACCAATTCCGCCGAGCATAAACGGCCCAACTCGCGGCACCCAGGATTAACAAGACCAAGGCAATGTCCTGCCCGACCGGCAGACTGAATACCAGGGGACAAGACCAGCAGCATGCGATCACCATCCGGGTTCGGCCAAGACCGGCATTCAGCCATACGGAGGCCATAATCGCCATGGTCATACCCGCGAGCCACAGCCATTGTCCGACGTTGAAAGGCAACTCCGCCAGAGGAGAAAGAAACACGTAGTAAAACGGAAGACGTGTTGGGAATTCGCTCCGAGTGGTCGCGCCGAACAGTTTGTTTTGAGTCGCTAGAACATGGTCGACGTCGTACAGTTTATCGCTATTGACAATTTTTGCGCCTATGTAGAAGTGTCTAAAATCACTGCGCTCGTGGAAGATAGTGTAAATGGAATCTGGACCCACCGCCGCAAATATGAAGAGAATCCCGAGTACGCACAGCAACAGCACCGCTGGACCCGGCATGCGCCGCAATTTGTCTCGGGTCGAGGCCATAAGGTTTAGTTTGTCAGATCAGCGGTGTTCAGATGACCGCGACCGGGCTCTCGCCTGAGGTTTTGGAGGGGCCTTAGGAGGGCTGCGTCGCAAAGGTCATCGTCAAGTGCGGCATCGTCACTTCGAAATTCTCTCGCAGCAGTTGCGAGAGGCCCGAGGTACCGATGGTTGCCTCGACGACCTCAATCCCGGCGCGAAAAGAGGACCGTTCCGGGGCGGCCTCGCCTTCCGAATCAGACCCGCCGATCCAGGACTTGTTGCGGGCGAAGGACGGCTCCGACATAGGGGACCATTCCCGGCAATAAGCCACAAATCCTTGCAATACGCTGTCGGCAATCTCCAGTTGAACCAGGCTGCCGGGCACGAACGGGCGGGGCAAGCTAACGCCCATGCCGGATTCTGATATGTCTAAGGTCTCGCCTAAAGCGGAAACGCTGGGGTCTGCCATTACGGTTACGCGAACCTGAAAGGCTACGGATTGCCGATAATAAAGTCGCTTTTCCATCTGCACTCTCTTCCGTTTTTACCATCGGCGGGATTGGCGATGGACTGTAGGCGCCACCGTGGTGCCCGTAAGTACCAAGGTGTATACTGCAGGGCGGAATGGAGCCCCGCAGATGCTCGCTAGTGCTACGTGTGCTGACGGTTAGCCTCCTTCTTGGGGCCTGCACGCTGGACGCCCAAGCGCCAACTCGGGCGTTTCTGGACACCTATTGCATCACCTGCCATAACCAGAAACTGCACACGTCGGGGCTGGCGCTCGACAGCGTGGACGCCGCGCAACCTAGCGCGCATGCTGAGGTCTGGGAGCGGGTGATCGCCAAGTTGCGAGCGGGATCGATGCCGCCGCCGGGAAGACCGCGGGCGGACGCGGCGACTTACCGCCTGATTGCCACCTCGCTCGAAAACGAGATCGATAAAGCGTGGGTGGCGCGTCCGAATCCGGGGCGGCTTAGCGCCGTTCACCGGCTGAATCGCTCGGAATACAATAACGCGATCCGCGACCTGTTCGCGCTCGACATGAATGTGAAGCCGCTGCTCCCCGGGGATGAGACAGCCGACGGCAGTTTCGACAACTTTGCTGATTCGCTGTCGATTTCGACGGCGCATCTGGAGCGGTATCTGTCGGTGGCGCGGCAGGTCACGCGGCTGGCGACGGGGCTGCCGCCGGGCGCTCCGGGGATGGAGCGATTCGAGATCCCTCTGCACGTGCTGCAGGACGACCGGCAGAGTGAAGACTTGCCGCTGGGATCGCGCGGCGGGATCGCGATTCATTACGATTTCCCGGTGGACGGCGAGTACTTGATACGCGTGCGTCTCCAGCGGCAGTATCAGGATTACCTCAAGGGCATGGGGTGGCCTCAAAAATTGGACGTTCGGCTGGACGGCAAGCTGCTGAAGCGCTTCACTGTGGGGGGAGGGGCGAAGGGCAGACCAGCGGCGTCCAGTTACGCAGGCGACGGCGAGCCCAATTTTGCGGGCGATCCCGAGTGGGAAAAATACATGCAGCTAACCGGGGACGCGGGGTTGGAGGTGCGTGTTCCGGTGAAGGCGGGTCCGCGCGTGGTGGGCGTGTCGTTTGTGAGGGAGTTGTGGGAACCGGAAGGGCTGCCGCAACCGCTGCAGCGCGGACGCGTGATCGCGGATGACGAAGTTTACATGGATTACGCGAACGTGGGTTCGGTACAGATTGGCGGTCCTTATAAGGCTGCGGGGCCGGCGAAGGATACTCCCAGCCGGCGTGCGATTTTCGTGTGCCAGCCTGGGCCTGGCGTTGAAGAACGGGCTTGCGCTAGCAAGATTCTTTCGCGAATGGCGCGGCTGGCATATCGGCGGCCGGCAACGAAAGCCGATATACAGACACTGCTCGAGTTCTTCGATAGCGGGCGGCGTGATGGCGCCAGTTTTGAAAGCGGGATTCAATACGCGCTGGAAAGAATGCTGGTCGATCCGGACTTTCTGCTGCGGGTGCATCGGGCACCGGCTGTCG
>Ga0068857_100001675_pt1 | contig 17807 bp, 16 predicted proteins | sample KBSCornC72_FD_66591 | JGI IMG/M metagenome (GOLD analysis project Ga0068857, IMG submission 66591) | Corn rhizosphere microbial communities from Kellogg Biological Station, Michigan, USA - KBS Corn C7-2 | ecosystem: Host-associated > Plants > Roots > Rhizosphere > Soil ...
GCGAGCATGCCGGAAATGCCGGGCTCCAGTCCTCTTTCGTCGCAAACTTTTTCGAGTTTTATGAGTTCTATATCGATGTGCTAATGAGTCTTCACGCGGCCAATCCGAAAGCAGGAAATGATCTGGCCGCGCTAGCTTTCGTTGAGAAAGTTAGGCAACGAAGCCTTGTAGAACTTCTAGTGCAAGCGCGAGTTGATTTGCGAGAGGGAGGTGAAATCGTCGCGGGCAACTCGCGTTATGCCAATCTCACTGCGCCGGAACCGCTCACCATCAGAGAGATTCAACAACAGGTGCTCGATGACAACACCATCCTGTTAGAATTTGAATTGGGCGATGAGCGAAGTTATTTATGGACAATCACCCGGGATGGCGTGCTTAGTTATCAACTGCCGCCGAAAGCTGAGATTGAAACTCAGGCGCGGCGCGTCTATGAATCGCTCACGGCGCGACAGCCTGCACCGGGTTTGACGATTGGCCAACAGCGCGCCCGAGAGGTGGCAGCGGACATGCAATACAGTAAGCAAGCGGGCATGTTGAGCAACATGCTGCTTGCTCCCGCGGCCAAGCAATTCGGAACCAAACGTTTATTGTTCGTAGCTGATGGCGCTTTGCAATACTTGCCCTTCGCCGTGCTTCCAACGCCCGCTATTCAAGCGACAGAAACTACGACTGCTCCCAGACCATTAATCCTGGACCATGAGATCGTGAGTTTGCCTTCGGCGTCAGTGCTGGCAGTGTTACGTCGTGAGCTCGCCGATCGAAAGCCAGCCACCAAGGCCGTTGCCGTGCTGGCCGACCCTGTCTTCGAGACGAATGACGCGCGCGTCAAATTGAAGCTTGCCTCCGCCACTAATTCTGGTCATCCACAGAATCAGCCAGCCCAAGCAGGAGTCGCACCGCCTGCCCCTACATTGACACTCGAACGTGCACTCAGAAGCGTGAGAGGCGATGACGAGAGCGTCAAGCTCCGACGCTTGCTTTTCAGTCGCGACGAAGCTGAAGCGATTCTTTCTTTGACATCGAATCAGTCAAATCTGGAGGCACTGGATTTTCGTGCCAATCGAAAGCTGGCGATGAGTGATGAATTAAGTCAATATCGCATCGTTCATTTCAGCACTCACGGCTTGCTTGATAGTCGTCGTCCAGAGTTGTCCGGGCTAGTCCTCTCGCTTGTCGATGAAACCGGTCGTCCGCAGGATGGATTCCTCCGGTTGAGTGATATTTTTACCTTGCGCCTAAATGCTGATCTGGTCGTTTTGAGTGCATGCCAGACGGGACTTGGCAAAGAGGTCCGAGGCGAAGGCTTGATCGGCCTGGTGCGTGGCTTCATGTACGCGGGCGCGCCGCGCGTGATGGCAAGTATGTGGGAAGTTGACGATGCCGCGACCACCGAGTTGATGAAACGTTTCTATAGAGGTGTCTTGCAGCAGAAGTTGACCCCGGCGGCAGCGCTGAGAGCCGCTCAGATCGAGATGCTCCGGAAGAGCCATTGGCAATCACCCTACTACTGGGGAGCATTCGTGCTCGAGGGCGAATGGCGCTAAGCGGTTTACTTAAAATTCTCTCTTCTTCGAGTGGCAGTGATTTTGGTTTGTGTTAGTTCGTGTGAATTCGTGGATCGTAATTATTTCCGGACACACGAAGCGCTGCACAAAACCACACGAACTAGTTGTCACTCAAATGAGCTTTCGAGGCAAAGCCAAAAGTGACGATTGCGTCGTGATGTTTTATTCGACTCAATCAAGATCATGATTCATGAAACGGGAACTGACCACGCAAGCCTTCACCAGGCTACTGGAGCGTCTCGGAGACGACGAAGAGCAGGCCGCAAAAAAATATGAGGACTTGCGTCACACGTTAATCAGGTTCTTTGAGTGGCGCGGAGCTCCCTTCCCGGAAGAACACGCTGACGAAACTTTCAATCGCCTCGCTCGAAAGCTTGATGAGGGCGTGGAGATCCGAAACATCGGTGAATACGCCTACACGGTCGCGCGGCTGGTTTGGCTGGAAGCACTCAAGGGAAGCCATAAGCGGCTTGCACCGCTTGACGAAATCCAGCATGAACCTAGAGCGCTCGACACATCTGTCAAAACGGCAGAGAGAGAAGCGCGTCTGAATTGCCTGGATGATTGTCTCGACGCTCTTCCGAGCGAGAGTCGTGATCTGATAATGGAGTATTACGTCGACGAGAAACGCGGACGCATTGATCGTCGCAGAGATTTGGCGGAGCGTCTTGGATTGCGACGCGACGCGCTGGCAAACCGCGCGCAACGCCTGCGCGATAAGCTCGAACAATGCGTCACGCACTGTCTCCGGAAAAAAACAGCGATATGAAGGATAGATTTTTTCCACTTAAAAAGTGAGCGCCTGACCTACTGCGCGAATCCAGGCGGCGTAGTCTGGATGCTGATTAGGTCTGTCATGCGAGCTCACTTTGGAAAGGAGAAGATCAAATGCGAAAAACTTCACTCGTCTTACTTTCCACGAGCGCGGTTTTGATATTCGCTGTGCTGCGGATTGAGTTAAGAACATCGGTTGTCCAGGCAAAAGCGGAGACACCTGCCCTTTTCGCTGCCGAAACAGACTCTTCAGTGTCTCTCAACCCGCCTCCACAAAATGCCCATTTCATCTGGGTTCCGGCAGAAGGTGATCAGGGCCGTGCGGGTTATCAAAGGGTCGTGGGAGGCAAGCATCGGGATGGCAACAGTATGTATATCTGTAGAGCTTCCGGAGTGGCGCCCGGTAAACTTTACAGAAATTCCTGTCACTACTCTGCAGCCGGGCAGGAAAACGTCATAACCCTCGCTTACGAAGTTCTGCTGACAGATACCAATTATGAGTGGCGCTCATTTTATGAAATATCGCGGGCTGAAATTAAGAAGAGTGCTGTAGTGGGAGGCAGGGATCCAAATACAAGCGACACCATATACATGTGTCGCAGGCGTATGGCGGATGGGGTCCATCCCGGAAAGTACTCTTACAAAAACAACCTCTGCTACATACCCTGGGGAAACGTGGAAAAATTCTATAAAAAGGACTTTGAGATTCTGTTTCCCGCGCAATGATGCGGCTGGCGATAAGGTTCTGAATCGCGCAAGTTGGTTTTATTAGAGCCGTGATGATTCTGGTTTGTGCTAGTTCTTCTGACTTAGTGGGAGTTTGTTTTTCCGGACAAACCCATCCACCAAACGACTAGAACTAAGTGACGAAGACGAGTGGTTCCCTGAAGAACACGGCGGAATGAAGGCGCGTCGAGAAACGAGAAGAACAAATGCGAAAAATTGCACCTGTCGTAATTTCTCTAAGCTTGAGTCTAATCTTCGTATTGCTATTAACAGTGGCCAGAACCTCGGGCGTAACTGTGAAAGCCCACCCACTTGGTCCTGTCGCTGCCGAAACGGACTCCACAATTTCTTTCAATCCACCCCAACATGTTCCATTCATCTGGGTGACGCCATCTGAAGAGAAGCGCTATCCCACTTATAAACGGGTCGAGGGAGGAAAGCACAATGATGGGACCATCATGTATATCTGTAGATTTATTTCAATCCCCGGCAAACTTTATAAAGATGGATGCCATTATTCAGATGGCGGGTGGGAGTATGTTCGAGATCGCGCTTACGAACTGCTGCTGAATGACGGTGGGTATGTTTGGACATCAGTAGACAACGTATCGCGCTCTCAAATTAAAAAGCGCGCGTTTGTGGGTGGTGAGAATTCGCAGGACCAAAGCGATACCATATTTATTTGCCGCAAACAGATGAAGGATGGTGTGCATCCCGGAAAATACTCTTACAATAACAACTATTGTTACATCCCATGGGGCACCAAGGAACATCACTATTCAAAGGGCTTTGACGTTCTGTTCTTTCCGTAACTGCTTTGCGTCAGAAGTCCGAAATCATGCCTGGACGGCTTTGCACAAAAACTCTAATCTTGGTGAGTCTCGAGCGATCAGTACAGTACCGCGAGCGAAGCGACCGGATGGCACACTCGACATTACGCCTAAATTCTGATGGTTGGTTCGTTGAGTGTGCCATCCGGTCGCTTCGCTCGCGGTACTGTACTGTTGGCGCGTTACTTTTTCTGCAAAGGCTTCCTGGACACAGTCAGTACAGGAAGCGGTAGCGACCTGGTCAAACGATCGAGTCAGGAATCATTCGGAAATATCGCAGGCTGATCACTGACCAGGTCGCTACCGCTCCCTGTACTGACCCGATCCAACTTTGATTCTTACTGTCATGGCAAAACTCAGCAACCTAAGAACTCTCTCAAATGGATGAACTGCAAAAAATCGCGACTCGCTACTTGCTCGGGGAGTTGTCCGAACAAGAGCAAGCTGCGTTGGAACAAAGATATTTGAGCAACCCGCAAGTTTTCAATGAAGTCTTAAAAGTTGAGAGCGAGTTGGTGGACGCATACGCGCGCGGTCAATTATCGGCGGAGATGCGCGAGCGGTTTGAGAACTCTTATCTGAAGCAGCCGGCGCTACTGCAACGCGCCAAGTTTGCCCAGGCTCTAACGACCAGGATCGATGAAAGAGAAGGGTCAGTAACCCGCGCCGAGCATTCACAACAATCAGCTTCGCATATCCCATGGAAGCAGAGATTGTTTGCCTTAGTTGGCAAACCGGGACCGAAGTTGCGATTCGCGCTGGCGCTGGTACTCGTCGCAATCGCGCTGGCCGGCATCTGGATTTTCGTTAACGGTAGGTGGCGACAACAGCAACGGGAAGCAGCACAAATTCAGGCGCCACAGCAGCCTACAGAGACGCCGCAACAGGCGGAAAAGCAACCAGCTCAAGAAGCGCGAATTCCGTCTGAGACCTTATCGCCCTCGCCGAATTCGAACACAAATCCCAGCCCCTCGATTGTATCTCTGGCTCTCACTGTCGGTGGCGTCAGAAGCGCAGAAGGTGGTCCAACGCCAACTCTCGCGATTCCGCATGACACAACTCAAGCGCAGATTGTCTTGGATTTAAAGGATGATAGTTATCCTCGCTACCGCGTTTCATTGCGAAAGATTGGGGGGCCGGAAATCTTCACGCAAACGAACCTCAGGCCACGGAGCACCAAAGCCGGCGCAAGATTCGTCTTCAGAGTACCAGCCAAAGGGCTTACCAGCGGCGATTACGTTCTGACGCTCGGCGGCATCACGCCGGAAGGCGAAGTTGATGACCTGAACAAGTCTCTCTTCCGCGTCGAAAAAAGATAGGTCTTTTGATTACCGAGCCCTCACATAGGAATCAAATATTTGACTGAGTTAGCCTGGCAGGCTGCTGCAAAGTGATCACGATCCACGAATTGCACGAGCACGAAACAACATGAATCAAGACACGGTTTCGGTTTTATTTCGTGTTCTGTTGGTGTGATTTCGTGGATCGCTCGCATTCTTGATACCCCTCTCTCCATATCGCCGTTCCAGGCAACAGTGGATCTCATTCCAGTCTCGCGACTCCGTAAAAATTTTTTCGATACGTTCGTAGGGTTTTCGCCACTCCTCAATGAGGGCGACGATTGCGTCAGTCCGAACGTGAATAGGAGTTGCCCCAAAAGACTCAGGTTTGAGTTACCGGATACGGAGCTCGCGATGAAATTACTTTTAGTTGCACTGACTCTTAGCCTACTAACAGTGGTCCTGGCTGCTACCGAACGGATCTCATCAAAGGCTGAAGCCTTCGATCCATCAATGCCCACGCAGCAAAGTTATGAATTGCGTTGTCGTGGAGGCGGGTTGAAATTTAGCTCAACGCCTGGCAGGACTTCATCCAGCGGTGAGCAGATGATCAATGTAACCATTGATTTTGCGGTTGGCACGCAGGGAGCAGGCACGGGAAAGCCAAATTTGAATCCAGGTCAGTGCTCCTGGATCGATCGCGGGTTTAGGCCAGGCGAGCCACCGCAAATCCGTTTGGAGATCGTTTCTTTCGCACAGCAACAACAAGCGCTGCATGGCTCACCCGTTGACAGAACACCAACTGCCGCCGAGCGCTTTCCTGACGCGCAAAATGTACCGCAGTACCTGTCAAGCTCAGACCACTATTGGACTTTCTGGGTTTACAACACGGCTAACGGGTATCTCCAGTCGACAAATCAGCGATCTTTCAAGCTTTTGAAGACGGTTCCTGGGGGCGGCAGATTTCCCCTGCCCAGCAGGCCAGGAAATGTAAATGAAAGTTTTTGAGACTAACCGCAACCTAATCGGATCGTCGTCACCTGTGTAGACCAAGTAAGCGCAACTTGGGCCAGTGTTCAGCTTCAATTGTTGGAACGACTGACGAAAGGTTTACGTGCAATGCCAAGATTACGTCACAGCAGCGCCTCGATAAGAAAAGTACATTGCATTTTGTGCGCGGTCTCGATGCTCCTCAGTAGCATGGCTGTATCTAATGGCACTTCGCGCAAGTTCGAACTGACGAGCGACTTCACTGAACCGAACGAAAGCGCCGCGGTTGAGGACGCTACGATTGAGAAGGTGTGGGTGGAGCATGACGTAAAAGTTGATGGGAAAAAGGGCATGCGTATTCACACTAGTTTTACCGTGAAAAATAACCAGAACGTCGTATGCACGTTAGTGGCCCACTTTTATACAAGGGAAGGTGCCCAACTTAAAGGCGCGGATTTGCAAGGAGACTATAGTACTAGTGATGGACACGTGGTCACATACGTTAAGGTCACACCGCGTTTCAGTTCTACCAGGTATTCGGATAAGACGCTCTTCATTCCATATCGGGAGTTTCACATTACAACTCCCGGGCTTTATCTCCTGAAGTTCATCGTGTTTTTGGAACGCTATGATCAAGGCGACCAGATACTCGCTAGATCGGCAGAGTTCAATTTCAAGTACACGAAATCTTAACCCTCGATGGATTGAATTCCATCAAAGGCTGAAATGACGGAACCTTGAGAGGTACGAAAATCATGAAGCAATCCAGCCAATCATTGCTCCTGGCTTTGAGTCTCTTACTACTCGTGGGAGCGAGCACTCCAGCCCAGAACAAGTTACCGCCAGCGCCCTTTATCGTTGCGGATAATAATCCCGTTGTCATACCGCCCGGCCAGACGAGCGGAACTGTGACTCTCGAGTGGGATGGCGGGACGAAGCATCCGTACGCCGAAGTCTGGGTCAGGGTTGATCAGAATGATGAAACTTTCATCGTCGAACAGGGTCGGGGTATCCGGAATGCAACAGTCGAACTTGGAAAGCACTACGTGTTTAAGCTGTCTGATTCAAACGTGCTCCTGGCGCAGGTCTCAGTCACCGTAAAGCAGGGAGCGGCGAATGTTCAACCGCCACCGCCAGGCAGGGTTTCGCCGACGACAGTGCCAACACCGCCAGGGGCCTATTCCGTTAGCGGCACGATACGTTGGAAGAAAGACATGGGCATAGTCCCAATGGGCCCGGGGAACAGTAGAGCATCTATTTATCCATGCGGTGTCTTCAGCATTGTTGCCGTTGATCCCGGCAGCGGAAAGGCAGTTGTCTATACGGATCAGGTTTCGTCGCCCTTTCAGATGTCTGAAGAGGGAGATGATTACGTTTGCAGTTACAGCCTGAAACTGCCGGTGGATAGAAACCTATACTTGATTGCCACGATGGGAGGCATTCTCCTCTTGCCGAAAGAGGATCGAAGTCCCATGTACATCAGCGACGCCTGGATTGGCGGCACTCGCTCGAAACCACCCGCAGGCGCAGAACGTGGCTTTACCGGTTACACCTACCTGAAGGTGGATAGAAGAAACTCACGCAAGGTGGCGAATTTCGAATTGCTTTACGTTCCCATCGATCGCGGTCCGAAATGATCCTTCTGGGAATGAAAGAGAGTGAGGTTTGAATTTGCGTGATGAGTGAGGTGAATAAGATGAATCCTGCGAAACAATTTCAGTTTCTAATCGTCGCGAGCTTGCTCCTGCTCGCGGGCGCGGCTTTGAATCTTCATGCTCAAGAACCACCTAAAGGCTACCGTCCGAATCCTAATGCGACTCCCCTTCCCACACCAACGCCCATGGCCACGCCGGACTATCAACCGATGTGGGCAGTGAACGGCAAGATACGCTGGAAGAAGGAATACGGTGTCGTTCCCGTCAGTTCCAACCTCCAAGACTCGCTTAACAATCGTTGCATCTCTTTTTACGTCGCGGCCCTGGATCCTCGCACCAATCAACCATTGCGCGGCAATCATAGTCAGATGTGGAAAGCAGATGATGAAGGCGACTACTACGTTTGCCGTTACGCGTTGCAGTTGCCGGCAACCACACAAGTGCGAGTCATCGCGCAGATGGGAGGCGATGGTCTTTTACCAAATCCGGATCCTAATCCACTTTTCCTCACCAGAGCGTGGATTGGTGGCAACCCTTCTCAATCACGACCACCGCAGGGCGGAATGCGTGCCTTCACAGGTTCTAAATATGTGACGTTGGACAGACGTACGCCACGCGCGACGGTTGATTTCGAGTTGTATTACGCGTTGCCGCGAAGCGATGGTCCAAGGTGAGTCCTGAACACAAGAAACGTGCAATTCATTGTCAGAGAATTTTTTGGAGGATAGATTAATGAACTTATCTAGCGAAAGTGGAAACTCCGCTCGGTTCTATGCGATGAGTTTGGTCATCGCCGCGTTTCTGTGCTTGGCTTCGATCAGTCCTGCGTCCGGGCAAGAAAGGTCAACAGATCGAGACAATCCTACACCGCTCACGGCGAATGTGATTACCGACGACCTCGATGGAAGCGACACCTCATACTTCTATAAGTTTACCGCTGGCCCGGGGAAATTGACCGTGACAATTGAAGTCAAAGCCTCCGGCACCAACGCAGGTGCAATGCTCGATTTGTTCGGCGCTAATTCAAGACCAATTCTCTCGGACGTTTTGGCGCAGGGCGTTGACGGGGGCAGCGAGCGGATCGTCAATAGCGTTCAGCTCAGCGGAAAACGGGATATCGTGATGAAGATTAAAGGACTCAAGTACGGCGACACCGGCGGCACGGGCATTTATAAAGTTATGCTCGAAGGACCCGTTAGCCTTACGCAAGCTCCTGCACCGCAAGGAGGTGGTGCTGGGGCCAATAATAATGGTGGTGCTGCTCCGGCTAATGTTGGTGCGGCTCCAGTTGGTGGCGGCGGAGCAGCTGCACCAGCTGGATCCAACCTACTGCAAGGCCAGTTAGACCCGGCTGATGAAAGAACGCTTTTTCATATCGTGAATGTTAGCGGCCCCGGGCAAGTAACTTTTACCTTCAGCGTCAAAGCTACAGACGCAAAGGCTGAAGCAAAAATTGCGGTGTTGACTGAGGAAGGCACCTTTGCTCTTTCCCCACTAGAGGTGCAAGGCGGCGAAAGCGTTTCGAAGCCTGTTACCTTTGACAAGGCTCAGACCCTCACTATTCTGGTCGTAGTCACTAAATTTCCTGGCGACACCGGTCACGGATCATATTCAGTGCAACTAAGTGGGCCCGCTATAGCTGGTGCGGCGGCGTCAGCTAGATCAAACCTGCTGTCAGGCAAGTTAGACCCCGCTGTTGAAAGACCGCTTTTTCATTTCATCAATGTTAACAGCCCAGGGCAAGTAACTATTAGTTTCAGTGTCAAAGCTACAGACGCAAAGGCTGGAGCAAAATTTGCCGTGTTGACGCAGAATGGACGCGCAGCTATTCCCGCGCTCGAGTTGCAAGGCGGCGAAAGCATTTCGAAGCCTGTAACCTTCGACAAGGTTCAGACCCTCACTATCCTAGCCCAAGCAATCAAATCTCCTGACAACGTCGGTGGTCACGGCACATATTCAATTCAAGTGAGTGGCCCAGTCACATTAATCAGGTGAGTCGGAATGCGTCTGGCATAGAATTGATTGGTCCTGATCGAAAACGCATTTGCTCGCTCAAGTCAGCAGTCCATTGACCTAAGCTTTTTGGAAGGAAAGAATTATGAACTCATATAGCATAAGGTCCGCGCGATTATACGCAGTAAGCTTGATTGTTACTGCAATTCTGATATGCACTTCGGGCGATGCCTACGGGCAAGGAAGGTCAGAGGATCGGGATAATCCCGCTCTACTCAGCTCAAATAAAGTTAACGACGACCTTGATGGAAAAGACACTCAATACTTCTACAAGTTCACTGCTGGCCCAGGGAAATTAACTGTGACATTTGAAGTCAAAGCCTCCGGTACAAATGCGGGTGCGATGCTTGATCTATTCGCCAATTCAAAGCCAATTCTATCGGACGTCTTAGCCCAGGGCGTTGACGGCGGCAGCGACCGACAGGTCAACAGCGTTCAGCTCAACGGAAAGCGTGAAATCGTAATGAGGATTAAAGGACTCAAGTATGGAGACAGCGGCGGAACCGGCGCGTATGCCATCACGCTCGAGGGCCCGGTCACATTTGCCCAGGACGCTGCCCCCGCTGCTCCGGCACCTGCTGCTGGCGCTCCGCCCGCTGGTGGTGGCGGGGCAGCTCCTCCAGCTGGAGCCAACCTTGTTTCAGGCCCATTAAACCCTGCTGATGACAAAACAATTCTTCAACAGTTGAATGTCACCGGCCTGGGGCCAGTAACTTTTAGCTTCAGCGTCAAGGCGACGGACAAAAACGCTGGAGCAAGATTTAGTCTTCTGGATGAGAAAGGAAAAGTAGTTTGGGTACCTTTCGAGGTGTTTGATGGCCAATCCACGGCGAGGTCGCTTTCCTTCCCGAATGATAAGTCAGTTACCATCGTGGTCCAAGCTGTCAAAATTCCTGACAACGCGGGGCGCGGCACATATTCCGTGCAACTCAGTGGCCCAGTCACTGTTGTAGTCAAGTGAGTCAGCTTTCACCTGCGTAGATTCCATTACCAAATGGTTTGGCTGTCCTCGCTGCTCCTTCGGGAGAAGGGCAAGCCTGGTCAGAATTAATCAACGAATTAAGTAACTGAGGTCTTGTCATTGGTCGAACACTTTCTTTCGTAGGGGTTAAATGAGCTATCCTGCACTAGCGCGTTATTACCTTTGTCAGCGGCTACTGGCCTGCTACTAATGATCAGACCGTGGTTGCCCAAAAGTCGACGCCGAACTGATTGGATGATTTAATGCGCGCTAGAAATGAAACGAGGTGAACGAATGACAAGAACAATCTCCAGAGACGAACTGAAGCAGAAGATCGATCGCAAGGACGACTTCTTGCTCGTCGAAACTCTGCCCGCCACGGCCTACCATCACAACCACCTTCCAGGAGCAATAAATCTGCCGCCCGACAGTGTGGCGAAGCTGGCGCCGCAACTTCTACCCGACAAAGCCGCGGAAATTGTCGTTTACTGTGCCAAGGATACTTGAAACGCGTCGGAGAACGCCGCCCGTGAATTGGCGGCACTGGGGTACACCAATGTGCGTGACTATGCCGAAGGTAAGCAGGATTGGATTGACGCAGGGCTACCAGTCGAGGGTGAACACAAGCACTGACAACAAAGCAAATTCCGACGGTAATGCGTCAGTCAGCTTGCGCAAGTTTTGTTGGTGCGATTCGCAAATTGTATCGACAAAAGATTTCCATCACTAAATAAGTAGAGAATGCCGTATCACCAACCTCGGCTCCCAATGGAATCTCCTATTTCCTCCGAACGACTTCCGTCGAAAACTCAGCTTTGATTCAACGTGAGATCTATTTTGATCCTTCATCTTGGGTAAAGAGAGGAACATTCCTCGCGGCTCATTCGCCACGAGAGGCCAAAGTCATCAAAGCGCATTTCATCGCTGCCTGCTACACGATGAATCGGAATCCGCCTCCAACAATACTCGGGCTGAGAGCCATCGCTGTCCTTCTTACAAAGTCCCATACCTGATTCCGGCGCCATATAACGGAGCACGGTCCAACTGCTTGCATCTTTCGCAACCTCGACCAGTACATAATCGTAAGTGATGTATTTGGTCAGGCCCAGGAAGTAGGCTTTATTCCCCTGAATACTCAGCAAGTGCAACAGCGTTACATCGTACAAAGGTGAACTTGAATTCTTCTTGAAATCAAAGACTAACTTGTTAGGCATTTTCGCGATCGCAGAACACCAATCACTACCCGCGTGCTTACAGACCGAATTCTCAGGTTGGCTACAAAATGGTTGGGAAGGAGAAAAATTTATACTCAGCTTAGGAGCGTCCTGATCTCTAAGGTTCTTTGCTTCATACATAACCGAGGGCCAACCCGATTGACCCGGATCAAAGACTTTAGGAATAACTACTCCCGCCTTTATGAATGCTTTAGTGAGATCTTGCTTTTCCTCCAAAGTCAGGCGGTCATCGTCAACGATTAATCTCAGTGGATAGAGGAAACGGGTAAGTGGGTATCGAGTCAGGAACAAGTTCTGATAAGGATGAGGACTGGCACCGTGTTCCAGAAGCACCTTAATGGCAGGCACATTTGCCGCGCGTATTGCTTCGATTAAAACTCCTTCTCGTTCGTAATAATCATTCGGAACGGTGAAATTAGGGTCGACGCCATTTCCCAGCGCTGAATCGAACCATTTGATTGCCTCGGGTGACTTACTGGAATTGTCAAAAAACTTGCGAGCTACCGTGACACCGTCGGAACTTTTCTGTCGGAAAGCCTCTTCTATTACACTCGGTTGGATTTTTGCAGTGGTCAAAAGCTTCAATACGTCCAAATCGATCGACATTAACGCGTTCTTCACGCTGGTAACATCGACTGCTATTCCGCGTCCGCGCAGCTCCTCTCGTGCGCGTGCGACTGCGGAATCTTCGTCTGGCTTGGAACGCGGAGCCTCTGGAACGTCAATCGGCGGGGCAACCGAAGGCCGAGGGTTTGTATCTTTTTTGGTCGTTGCGGTTGGACCAGTGCCGTTGTTGAAGTAGAAGTCTCCTTTGATGTTTGCGTTAAACCAAGGCTCCTGCTTACCACCAGTCCGGGCCGAAACTTGTTCAGCGACGTGGCGAAGCATGGTCTCCACCAGCACGCCTGGAACGTGCATCTGTTTGATCAGCTCTTGGGTGTATGGACTGTTCGCGCCGTCGCCGTCACTGGCAGTACTATCGGGTGCAGTCGCGTAGGCAATCAAGGTTCCAGTGGGAGCGCTCACCTGGGCCAGGCCTCCCTGATCTGAGCGATGACTTCGCGGAAATGGATCGCTCCTGCAGGCATCCAAAATTACTATGTTCAGCGGATTCTGCTCGTTATACATCTGGTCGAGCGCCCAATTGAGATCAATACTCTTGTATTTGTAGTCGGCCTCATTCTGAATGTCTGCGTTAACCGGAATGAGGTAGTTACGTCCAGCTATCTGCACCCCGTGGCCGGCATAGTAGAACAGACCAACACCACAGGTAGATCTTAGTCGGTCCCCAAACTCACGAATCATCTGCTCCATTTCTGATTGCGACTTGTTCAGGCCGGAAGTAACCGAGAATCCCAGTTCGCGTAGCTCATTACTGACTGCGGTGGCATCGTTGGGCGGATTCCGTAGAGGTTTGATTGAGTAAGCGCCATTGCCGATAACCAGGGCCAATCGCTGCTGCGCGCTACGATCGCACGGTCGGCTGGTCGGTAGGACCACTTCCGAAGAGCGATTCTGTCCGATGAACGGAACAGGTGCCAGCGCGAAAGCAACGAGTAAAATCGAAATGACAACCCCTATGTGTCTCCGGTGGATGGGCCAACAAAGGCTCATTGAAGATTCCGTGACGTGGGCAATAGTCGCGAAAAAACCAAACGGACACAACACGTTTTGAGTAGACTTCGGCTCCAGCTTGCAAGTATTTTTCTTCCGATCCGATGCTGAGTCTGAATGTCGCATATTCTTTTGTCTCAGATCTGTCGTGGTCTCACAGGAAAATCGAGAATTCATTTTAATATGAGACTACCCGATCGTCACGGTTTTCCGACCAATCTCTCTTGCTCCGCTGTTGGAATTTGCTGTCGCGTGCGGACAGGCCTTTTGACTGCGAGCTTTGTACACACCTTCACTGAATTGTTAGGTCTGTAGACTTATTGTCTGCATAGTTGTTTGCTGTGTGGCATCGCGAAGAAGACCAAAACAGAAAACATGTCAGGAATAAAATGCAAGACTTGTGATGGTGAGATGATCCAGAAGAATCGTTGGCGACTCTTCATCGTCGGCGTCTTGATGGTCAGTTCGCTAGCCATCGCGGCGTTCGTGCCCTTATTTTGGGCTCCAGGCATCATCCTCTTGCTCGCAGGATGTTACTTGATAATTTGGGCGACACTCGGCAAAGGTTATTGGTGTCGGACTTGTAAGAAATTCGGTACGTTCTAGTTTCCTTTGAAATGCGGAGGGGGTTAAGGAGAATTTTTGGGCCCAATCGCGAAATAATGGCGTTGACACTCAAGCAACTGTCGGATCGGAGAGAAAGCAGCAGTAGTACCTGAAAAGCTCCTCAAGATGACTCAGCTCAGTTGGCCAATTCAGCATCCGACAGGTATCTCAAGTCTTTCAACCTATCACCGATCGACAGATCCGCAGAAGGCGAGGTTGATGCACACTTAACGAATAACCATGAACTCGCGCAGAGGACATTCGAAAACACTATGCAGACTAGGACCAAGCTGTTTGTGATTCTCTGGATTGCAGGCATGACCGGCATCCTCTCGTTCTTGCTCGTAGATTTATCCGCACTGCTTAGCAGCTTACCTGTGACCGCGGGAAAGGAGATGCCGTTCCCTCCACTAATAATGGGAGTCGTGAGCTTAATTCAGCCGATAGTGCTGATGAGTCTTGCGGTGCTGGTCGGAACCACACTTGCACATAAAGTCCTATTATCAGCGCCTGTTGCGGAGGCGGCGGCCGCTCGGAAAAATTTAGTTCCGGCTTTAAAACCGCAGATTTTTCCGGGTGTAATAGGAGGTATTGTTGGTGGCATTGCGATCTTAGTAAGTTGGCTTTTATGGAAGCCCTTCCTGCCGACTCTCTTTGTAATACAGGCAGAAAAGTTCAACAGATTCATGCCCGTTCTGACTCGACTTCTCTACGGGGGCATCACCGAAGAATTGCTCCTCAGATGGGGATTGATGACACTATTAGTTTGGGTTTCTTGGCGGCTTTTCCAAGGAGTTCAGGGTAGGCCACCAACCATCTGTTTTGTAAGCGCCATTGTAATTTCGTCAGTTATTTTCGGGATTGCGCATTTGCCTATCGTGGCCGCACTTGGTGCTGGTTTCACAATACCGATAGTCGCTTATGTCATTATTGCCAATTCGATGTTTGGTTTGATTGCCGGCTATCTTTATTGGAAGAGAGGTCTTGAAGCGGCAATTATTGCACATATGTCAGCGCATCTTATTATCATCACGGCTATGTATGTTGGAACATGAGAACAAACGGAAATCCTACTGTAAGGGACTGCTGGCAAGAACGGCACAATCGATCGGACGGTTCTCCGGTTACTTGGTCCATTTTGACTTGCGGGCTACCTCAGGACTCCTTAGCTACAGGTTCAACTGCCGACAATTCTTTGAGGTCCTTCTCGAGAAAGTAATTCAGGAATGTGCGGATGGCAGCAATTTGTTCCTTCCACTCGTATCAGGGATTGGAAAAGTGAGACTCAAAATCACGTTCGTGTTGAACGATTAGGGTGAAGAACCTATCTGTTGATCTGAGACCGACATGCTAATTACGAACACCGGCCGGCTCACGAGCTTGCTTGTGTGGATTTAGGCTGGGAAAAACTAATCGCGAAACCTATCCGGTTTCCTGGTGCCTCTATCTGCGGTGCGGTGGCGAAGAGTAAAGAAATTCGGGTCTGGTCTTTTCGAATGAACTCTTGTTGCCTCAATGTCTCTTGCGGATTTGAAGACCCAACTTCGGCGACGATGGGCGCAATTTGGCTCCAGGTAAGAAGGCCTCGTTTTAAGTCGTCTCTCGAATAACCCAAGAGTTGGAGGAAAGTATCGTTCGACTCAAAGATGTTACCGGCACTATCAAAATAGACAATTCCCATTACGTTGCTGTCAAACAAACTGCGGAAGCGTGCTTCACTTGCATGCAATGCCTGCTCGATTTGCCTGCCCTCAGCCAGTTCCTGCTGCAACCGGACCACCGTCTGCGACAATTCTGAGGTCTGTTCTTTGACGCGCTCTGCCAACCTACTATTAGCGTCGTAAAGTGTTCGACCTTCGTGTTCGAGTTCAGTAGCTCGGAGACTAATGTCGTAAGTGCGCTGTTGAAGAGCCTGCCTCTTCTTGACGTCATCGGTTGCGTCCAACAACAGTATCCAGGTTACTTCGTGACGCCGGAAAAGGTAGACATCAGCGAACACTTGTGGCGCAGTTTGGACCTTGGGTAGAAAGACGCTGCCAGAATCGAGCGGCAAGAGTCCCATGAGAAACGGGACGTGATCACCGACTTGCATGTTTTCCTCCATACCGCCTATTTCGTAGGAGGACAACGCTCCACCCCAGTCGATCAGTCCACCGTCGTCTGAGACCAGCATGAACGCTGGAGCCAACAGCTCATCCGTAAGAGCATCGATGAATTCGCGTATTGGACCAGGCAAATCAGCCATTGTGTTTCTCCATCATTTTCTCGGTCAGAGACCGAAATGCATCTTCGACTCCGTGCCCGGTTTTGGCGCTAGTATCGATTATCTTCCAGTTTTTCTGCTCGATTGCTGCCCTCTCGCGAGCATCAATTTCCCACATATCAGTAAGGTCCGATTTGTTCAAGAGCAGAAGAAACGGCACTGGTCCAAGCGTCTCCTCCGCGCGCAACTGGAGCGACAAAGCACGGTAGAGAGTGTCTTTACGCGTTCCATCGGCGACCAACAAGTAACCTGCTGCACCTCTCAGGTATGACTTGCGCAAATCGTACTCGGTTTCCGCGCCTTCGAGGTCCCAAAGCAAAAGTGTAGTTTCTTGTTCACCAACGTTAAGAACCTTCTTGTCGACCTTAACACCGACGGTTGTGTGATACTTGTCCGTATAGATGCTTTCGACAAAGCGGCGCACTAAACTGGTCTTGCCGACCGCGAAACTACCCAACATACAAATCTTTTTCTGGATCATCGATCGCCCTTTTGCTTCTCTGTGTTCTCTGTGTTCTCTGTGGTGAAAAAGGACTCTAGCAGGCCAGCACTTGTTTTAACACAGAGCACAGAGAACACTGAGACACAGAGAAAACTCAAATGAGGCTACTGAACATCAGTCGCGACAACCTTAAACGTCACACTACGATTGGTCGCTCGGTCAGCTTCCGTAACTTCTTCCTTCACTCGTTCACGTGACCCGACCGCCTGAATCGTCAGATTAGGCCACTTGGGTAGCCTCGATTCCAAAGCCGTGGCAATCGCCCTCGCTCTTTCTTCACTAAGAGCGGCGTTCCGAGCTTCTGTTCCGGTTCCGTCAGCATGCCCTGAGATCTCCAGCCTCACGTTCTTTTTCAATTCCACTGCAATAGCCTGTAGACGCTCGATGTCTCCAACAAGAAGATTAAATTTCTCATCCTGCCCTGGAACTAAATCTGATCGATCCATTTGGAACATCAGCAACGGATCCTGGATGCGGTTCAGGTCCAACAACTTCTCGTCGTGTATCCCAGCAAGCCCAGGTAAGAAACGAGCCGACCTGCGTGTTTCCGTGACCCACTCGTGCGTGGCAAATCCTTCGGCTTCCAACGCTCCCTCTTTTACACTCAACTTAACAGTCGCTGGCGGACTCAATAAACTTCGCGCTCTCGACAAAGCAAATGCGGGCGTCAACGATTCAAATGGTTCCCAACGGCTGATAACGTCATTTGGATTGATGTGGAACTCCCGCATTACTAGATTTGGATCGCGTGCCAAAGGGTCGCGCAGACCGCTCAAAAAACGTTTTCCTTCTT